>ENA-ORXT01001421-ORXT01001421.1-marine-metagenome-genome-assembly--contig:-NODE-1421-length-32436-cov-8.940604_pt1 | contig 32436 bp, 29 predicted proteins | sample MGYA00237868_ERZ511482 | MGnify/ENA metagenome assembly ERZ511482 | reverse complement strand
GCGGGTGTGTGCGGTCGCGCGCGCGGTCCGACGCGGCGCGACCGGGGGTGTGCGCGGGCAGCACCCGTCGGCGGCGCCTGCGACGCACCTGGCGGCTATGGCAGCCGGTCCGACCGCCTCCGGGGCGGGCGACGATCGCGGCCGGCGGCGTGGGTGCGGCCGGCGGGCCGGTCGCGGGGGGGGGGCACTGTCGGGGCGCGAGTGGCGGGTGCCCCGCCGCCTGCGACGGGACGGACGCGGGCGACGCGCGCAACCGCCGCCGCGGCGCCCGTGCGGGACCCCATGACGCTCGAGGTGTTGCCGACGGCGCAGGAGCTCTTCCTCCCCGCCGCCGAAGTGCGCGCCGCCGTCGCTGCCGTGACGAGCACCGGCCGCCTCGCACCGACGGTGCGGATCGCGGCGCCGTCGCCCGCCCCGGAGCTGCCCTCCCCCGGTGCAGAAGTGTCGTCGCCGGGCCCCGAACTGCCGTCGCCGGGCGCCGAGCTGCCGTCGCCAGGCGCCGAGCTGCCGTCGCCGGGCCCGGAGCTGCCCTCCCCCGGCCCCGAGCTGCCGTCCCCGTCGCCCGCCTGGTAGGCGCCGACTACGCGCGAGCGCAGCAGCCGCTGCCAGACCAAGGTCCCCACCGCACCGCGCCAGTTCGGGCGTGGCGCGCTTCGGGGTTGCAACCGCGGCGTCCGCCACGGTGGCCGCGCGTGCTCCTCTATCTATGACCCATGATGGGCCCCTTTTAACTGTGATATGACTCGTGTGGATGACCGAAACATTTTTGGTGCTTGGCATAGAGCAGCCGCGTTGAGGCGGCCCGCACGCAACGGCCCGCCCTGTTGGAAGATAAAAAAGCAGCAGCGGGCTCCGAGCAATGCAAAACACAAACCAACGCTCGCACCGATGAGCCCCGCGGCGCATTAGCCGGTGAATCGGTTCATAGCGAGGGCAGCCCTCAGTTCCGGGCGGCGAGACGGAAGAGTAGACCAAAAAGCAGTGACCTATATCAGCGACTCTGCGGCAGGCGGCGGCTTTTTCGCGGCACGAGTGCCCTTGGCCACCTTCTTCTTCTGCACGGGCTTCTTGGTCGGCGCGGACGCTGCGTCGTCAAAGTCAACCAGCTGCCCGACGCCGTCACCATCTGCTGGGGCAGCGGCGGCGGCGCGGGACTTAATCTTGGTCCGCCGCGGCGCCTTAGCCGCCTTGCCACCGACCGTCCGCCCAGGCGGCCGCGTGGACGACGCCGATGCCGACGGCGCCGCGCCGCGGGCGACCGCCCCCCCAATCCCGAAGTCCAACTCCCCGTACAAGTCGTCCGTGACGCCCGGTGCTGCTGCCGCGCCGCTCGCTGACGCGGCCGCCCCATCGCCTGCCGGGTCGTAGCCAACGTCCCCGAGGATAGCCGCGGCAGCAGCGGCTCGACGCCGCCCGCTCCCATCCCCGCCGTCGCCATGGACATCAATGAGCGTCGCGGCCTCGTCGGCGCCGCGGTGGCGCTCGCCCCGTGGCCGGCGGGGCTTGGCGCCACTAGTGCGGCTTGTTGTACCCCCCAAGCTGCCGCTACTTAGGCCGACCGACAGGAGCGAGGCGGTCTCGGCGCCACGGGTAGACTGCTCCTCGCCCACCCCGCGGCGGCCGCCCGCTAGCCGCCCACCGTCCAACCCCCGGTCCGCCCCATCCACCGTCGCTGCCGCGTCGGCGTCGGCAATGAGGCGGCCACGCTCCGCGCAACCGAGGAGTGGCGTGGCCAAATCGACGCCCGCTGTGGCGGCTGCCGCCGGCGCCGCCCGCGCTTGCGCGCCAGAGTCGACGGGCAGGAGGGGAATGCCGAAAAGGGACGCCAGAAGCCCCGCGTTGGCGCTGCCGGGCGGGACGGCGGTGATCAGGGCCAGGGCCACAGCCGACCGCTCCTGCACTTCCGCGACAGCCGAGGCGGCAAGCTGCGGGAGTGCCGCCAGCAGCAGCTGGTGCAGCGCGGCAGCGTCGCCAGCGGTGCCTTCGCCCCCCTCCGCGCCGCTCGTCGCAACCGACGCGTACAGCTTGAGAGCAGCCGACACGCATCGGGCACCGCCGCCCGTCGGCACTGCACCAAGCAGCGCGTCAACAACGGCTGCCGCCGGCCGCGGCACCAGCGAAGCGTACTCGCCAATCAGCCACGCGGCGGCCGCCAGGAGAGCGGGCGACGCTTGGGACGCGTCACTGGCCCGAGTTGCGCTCGAGCCGGTCGCCTTGGCGACCGACGCGGCCGTCGCGACTGGCGAGTCATCGGCTGCCGCCGCAGACGAACCGGCGCTGCCGCCAACCCCGGCCCTGTCTGCGTCGCCACCGTCTGCGCTAGCAGACTCTCCCGAAGCGCCAATGTCACCGGCTTTGCCGCCTGCCGCAGCGAAGCGAGACGCCGGCACGGTCACAGGCGCCCCGTCGTTCTCGCCACCGCGGTCACCCCGCCTGTCGGCGCAAAGGAGCTGCAATGCCAGCTCTACGCACGACTGCCGCGCGGCGGGCACCCGGGCAGGCAGCTCCACCAGCTGTGCCGCCGCCCGTCGCGTAACGGAAGCGGAGAGGCACTGGGAGCAGCGCGCCACACCGCCGAGCACCTCCGACACGTACCATTTGAAGTCGTCCTCAGTGAGAAGCTGCAGGTAGCCACCTGTACTGTTCCTCGCCGCATCGTCTTCGACCGGGTCCGCAAGAGAGATGGACGACATGGCTGACTCAACTCCCGCAGAGGAAGCAGGCTCGACAACCGGCAACTGAGACGGAGGGACGGCGGCACCGGTCACGGGAGATTGACCAACGGCGCCTTCTGTCGGTGCCTTGGGGAGTGCATCGGAGGGGCGCGGCGCCGTCCTTGGGCGGCCAGCCGGGGCGGGGGGTGCGGTAGGGCGAATGAAGACGCCGGCGTCGAGCAGCCGGGTCGCGAGTGCCTCACGAAACGGTGCGTCCGTATCGATTGCAGTGAGCGCATGTCGGCCGGCACCCCCACCCATGACCCCATCTTCCTCCGTGCCGCCGCCGCTGCCGGCAAGACCAGATACGGCGGCGCGGCCGGCCACCGCAGCCACAGCCTCGAGGTGGTCCAACAACACGTCCGAAACCTCACGAAAGGTGCCCCGGTTGACGAGGGCACCGACCAGGTCCAGTGCCCTCAAGCGGATGCCCACGTCCGCATCGTCCAAGCAGTCGAGCACGAGACCGCGGTGGGGCATCACCGCCGATGGGAAGCGCGCCGCTAGCCGCCGCATGGAGGCGAGGCCGAGGTACTTAAGGTTTTGGTCCGGGTCCATAATGAACTGACCGAGGTTGTCTGCCGCCAGCGCCACCAGAGACGCCTCGCCCAGCAGCGCCAGCGTCACCGTTGAGCAGCACTCATACAACAGACTCTTGGCTTTGGTTGACTTCATCAAGGCGGTGAGTGGAGGAGCCAGCTTGCGAGCCAGTCGCGGCTCCAGCGGCGCCAGCACGCCAAACAGCTTGACGACCTTGATAAGCAGCCAATTGTTGTGGGACTCGGTGAGGATACGGTACAGTAGTGGGGCGAGTACAAGGAACGGCCGTGGTGACCTGGCCGCCAGCTGCGCCACAACCGTCACGGCTGCGCACACGACCGCCGAGTCGCTGTCGACGAGGCGGTCTTTCAAACGCACCGTCGCCGCGGGGAGGGTGTCGGGGCTGGCCGCTACCAGCGAGTAGAGGGTGAGTGTGGCCTTCTTGCGAACGTACGGCCGAGGTGAGGCAAGTAGCGTCACAACATCGGGGGCGAGCTCCGTTGCCAGCTCGGCCGTCGCTACTTTGGCTACGCATGTCAGTGCGTGGGAGCAGTCGGATAACCGGCCAGCCGTGATGTCCTGTTTCAGAAAAGAGGAACCATCCAGGAAACATGCATGCGTTGGGCAGGACCACCACGAAGACGACAGACATCCACCGGCGTGGACAGTGCAGGGGGCCAAAATAGCACGTCAGTCACGATGTTCTGGCGAAAGCACAAAGCGGGACGCGGCGAACTAAAACAGAATGATGGGTTGATGTGCGAGCCCAGATGCATACGAACGCAAGGTAGGATGGCAACCGACCAGCCTGAGTCCAAAGAAACACGCGGGCAAGAAGCGCACCTTCTTAAAGAGGTTGGTCGTCAGGAGAAGTACGTCTGTGGTCGGAGAGAAAACCTGGGCGGCAGCCAGGTAGCCCACACGCTTGTGCGCAAACTCCGTGCGGGACATCACCTCCAAGATGTAGAACGACGCGAAATCAACGGGGTAGCCCAACATGTGCAACTGTATCGGGTCCATTTCGAGACCGAAGCAAAAGTGGGACCAGGACAGTGTTGAGCGCAGTGCACTGGTGTCAGTATCATGACAACGAACACAGGGCACGGAAGACCGACGCACAGCAACGTCGGCGGTGAACACCGAGGAAGTCCGAAACTGTCAACGCACGGCGAGTAGGAAGCCCAAGCATACGCAACGACCCAGAGACAGCAACAATAATCAATAAGCCACAGAGGTGATTGGGATGAACGCACATAGGTCAGCTTGAGAACGCCATTGGCCTTTTTGTGCGGCTCGGAGGAGCGGCACTCGACCGTGATATCTGATATTCTCCCGCGGATGTAGTCAGCCTCGTCCCGTCGGTGCGCGCGGATGCCCTTGACCAGGTCCTGCAGGGATTGAGTGAAGAGCACGCCATCAAAGATGGTGGCCATGGCGGGGAAGGACACGCGCCAGCCGGTCGATGGCTGGCGAGGCAGTAGGGACACGAAACGCGGGGCAGCGGCACGCCCAACAGTCGAGCCACCGCAACCGGCTGGTACACGACGAGGCAGCAACCTGAGTCAAGCCACCCAATTTCTGACTGCGTTGAGCTGCACGCACGGCAGTGTCCCCTTCCGTACCGCCAGCGCAGTTTGAGGAAGAAAAGAAGCGCAGAAGAGGGATGGCAAAGGGGAAGCCGCAACACATTGGCGTGTGTGCTGGACACCCGATGTTAACACTGGATTGCGAGGACCAAAAATACTTGGAACAGAAGTTGTCAGGCGATCAGAATATACTGTAATGCAATACATAACAAGCCATATAGTTGTCCCGGGGATCTTCGTGGGCATGGAAGTACCCACTTCGAAGCTGGAAGAGGTTTAAACACCACCTGGCACGAGGGATCAGCTGACACCAAGCTCGAGGCCTTCGTACAGCGAGCCTCGGCCTGCAATGGACCGCGACGGCGCCGGAATGGGCTGCGGTCGCGCCGCATCAGGCACACCGCCAGTCTTGATGCACGGCGATCGCGACGACCGCCCATTTGTTTTGCTCACGACACAACCGCTCCTGGGCGCGCCTGCGGGCGCCCCTCACCCACCGCAGTCAGTGACGGGTCGGGTGCTTGTCCAGCCGCCGTCGCCAACTGGACGGCGCCGACAGTGTCCGCCCCCGCCGCGGACCTCGCATCCGTTCCGATTCTCACGTGCGCCGCGAGTCGCCCCTTCCGTTCCTTGCCTGCCGCCGTCGTTCTCCCCCCCGCCCGTGCCCCCCCCGTACTTACTACTCTCCCTTTCCATCATGTCGACCAACGTCGTCTGGCACGAAGGCCTGAGTATGTTCATCGCAGCGGCGATGCTGTGCTTGCTTCTGTTTGAGTTCCGACCGATGGATCGGACCCGAGTCGCAGCGATGCGACGATGCTCGCCAGCATGTGCAGGCGTGTGCGCCACTGCCTCCCACGTGGGCGGTCCGCTCGCGCGCAAGTGGCCCGACGTGAAGACTATTCGGCCGTAGCTATGCGAGTACAATCGTTCGTGTCGTGCTGCCTCTGACATGCCTTCTGTATGTTTTTCTTCATCGCGCTACCCCGTTACTTCGTGACTGCTCTGTTGTTGTTTCACACGCCGGCCGCCATTGTTTACTACATATTCTGTTTCCTGCAGTCACCCGCGATGCCCGCGCCAAGCTGCTGGGCCAGAAGGGCGCTACTGTGTGGCTGAGCGGCCTCTCTGGGTCGGGCAAGAGCACCGTGTCCGTCGAGCTTGAGCAGCAGCTGTTTGCCAAGAAGGTCCTGTCGTACCGGCTGGACGGTGACAACATCCGCCAAGGCCTGAACAAGAACTTGTCCTTCTCCCCCGCGGATCGCAAGGAAAACATCCGTCGCATCTCGGAGGTCGCCAAGCTCATGTGTGACATTGGCGTCGTTGTGACGACCGCGTTCATCAGCCCGTACACGGAGGACCGGGACATGGCGCGGGAGATCCACAAGGCCGCCAGCATCCCCTTTATCGAGGTGTTCGTTGACTGCCCGCTGGAGGTGGCGGAGTCGCGGGACCCCAAGGGCCTGTATAAGAAGGCGCGCAGCGGGGAGATCAAGAACTTTACGGGCATTGACGCGCCGTACGAGAAGCCGCCATCGCCTGAGATCACGCTGGACACCTCCAAGCAGACGATCGCCGAGTGCGCGGGGGTCATTCTGACCTACCTGACGGAGAAGGGTCTTATCTCTTCCGACCCCAAGGAGGAGGCCAAGCCTGCCAAGGATCTCGAGGTGGCTCCGGCCGCACCAGCGGCCGAGGCCGAGGCTGAGAAGGTCCCCGCCGCCGTCTAAGATGCTGACCTCATTGACCTGTCCCTTGTGTTGGCCAGTGCTGCGGCGCTTGGCGCCGTTAAAGTATGGAACCACTCTTTTGCCGATCTTGTCCGAGGGCGTCGATATCGAAACCCTTATGTTGTGGTCCTGGGCGCCCCGCAGTCTGTCGGCAGAGTGGCGTCGATATCAAATGCGGCGCACTCTGTGTGCCTGGCGCGGCGCTCGCGGGCGACACGTCCCAGACGTTGCTCGACAGGCGGCGTCGCCGACGCAATTGCGGTCGACACGACGGTGGCAAGAGACTCAGCGGCGGCGCGGGTGACGCCAGCATCGCGTGCTGCGGTGCAGGAGCGCGATCCTCTTCTCGACCAGTTTCCGGCGCTCATCTGCACGCCCAATATCCGGGTGGAGAAGGGCGACGTGCTCGCCGGCGGCGAAGGGATGCCACCCGGTGCGGCCGCCGCCACCACTACCGCTCTGGGTTAGGGGCGGGCGGTGAGGGGTTGCCGTCGCTGCCCCCCTGCCTTCCCTGGCCATGGCATAAGACATTGTCGGCGCGGTCGTTCTCTACGGCGACAGCTTGTGGCGGTCGACTCCTCGGGCGACGTCGATGCCCAGCGCGTCGGGTGCGTCGAGGGTTTGCCAGTGGTCCGAGCAGCGCGTGCAGCGACACGTCCGTTGGAGCGGCCTACTCAATGGCCATGGGAAGGCCGACATGCTCGTGATGCTCGCGTGGCAGGCATTGCGTCAATCCGCCCACGTCGCCTGCACGGTCGCGAGCGCGGCATGTGCGCCACCGAGCACAGCACCGTCGTGCGTAGTCCGACACTCGTACCCCGTCGACGAATCGGCTAAAAAAAAAAGCATCACGTGTACTAGGAAACGAGCATCGTACGCACATGGACATCAATGCTCACCGCGCAACTCAAGGCACATCTCATGCGCCCAGACGCAACACAGCCGTGATATCATTGCTGTCCCGACGGAAGTACAGTGTACTGCCAGAAAGAGCACGTCAGAAGGTCGCCAGGATGCTGATATTGACCGCCGATGGGGACTTGAAAACCTACCGGCCACTCACGATTGTGTGTTCCAGTTGCATGAGACTCGTCTAGCAGCGAATCTCATTCGCCAGGTGCCGCTTCCCAGATACTTCTTCATTCATATCATATCCGAATTGAAAATGACGTTGAATGTATCGGTCACGCATCCTCTTGTCAAAACTTTATGTGGGTCGGATATGAGCCATTCCAAAAATCCTGGCGGAAAGCGATAGATGCCCAATTGGTATATGTGAAGCACAAGTCCCAAGCTGATAGCATTTCATGCTTGTTGCCCATTCGAGAGCAACAGCGTCCTTCGCTTGACATGAGGTGGTGTATCATATTAATAATCATTCGCATATGGAGGACGGCTATCTCTGACAGTTGTCTGTAGCGGGCTCGTTCGTGTTCAACTCCGAAGGCGACTTCCACCCAGCCTCTGCTGTACGAAATACTACTATTTGATTTGTCAAATGGGAGCGAGATGAGTCCGAAGTTCGATCTTGCATACTTTCGATGACACCAGAGGGCCTTCTCAATGATGTTTCGATTTCACAGCCTCAGGCTCGCAAGCGATGTTCAGTTCCACGCCTCACAGAACGGATTCTCGACGGCCGGACTGGAAGAGTCACTTGCAACTCATCGTCTGCCGTCAAAACTGCCGCCGCACACGTGACTGCGCGGCAGCGGCTCGGTTTCCGCGCCCGAAAAACAGGAAAAAGGGGCCACCGCGGCTCGTGCGCCACGGCGCGGCTGGCGGCCACGCCCGCCCAAAAACGAGCGGGACCCCTCGGCATGTAGCGCGGTTGGGGGGGCGCCAGCGCAGCGGATACCGCGACCATTCAGTCTACCAGCGGTGACGCGTCTGTGGGCTCCCGCCCGCTGCGAGCCGCTCGTGCTGGTTGTCACCGTGGACGCCTTCCCCCCCCCGTCCCCGATTTGAAGCTGACGGCCACTTCCTTCCCCACACCCCTCGCGTCGTGTCCCTCCTCTATCTGGTGCTGTTCCCAACGTGCATTGCTGCCGCTCACGCCGACGCCCGCCATTGTGGACGTCGTCGCCGCTGCCGCATTGCGGATCATTCCAACATTTGTAGCTGCGCTGGGCGGCTGCCTCCTCCTTCCCGCCGTTCCTCTGCCTGAGTGGCGCCAACGCTGGGTGTTCGTGGCCTGCGGGGGTGTCGGCAACGACGCTTCCGAGCCAGAGGCTAGGGACTAGACGTCCCTGTTGGGTCGGCGTTATCGTGGTCGCCTACGTGTGCTCTGGGCGCGTGGCCCCAGTGACGAGACACGGGCGGTGTGGGCAGACGGCATCGTCCCCCTTGCGAGCGCCGTTGCTCCCTTTTTGGGACGATGAGCCCCCGTCGCAGTCGTCGGACATCCGACTCTGTACGTTTGCTATGCCGTTGACGGCGACTACGCGACCGGCGTCCGATGTGGGCGCCATGGGGACGGGCGCCTCGTCGGAAGTGGTGGCCCCAGTGCCGCCATCTCTGAGTGCGTCGTTGCTTTGCCAGTCATGGGGTAGCTCCTCCAGCACACGTCACTAATGTTTGTGTTGTTCCGTCCTCGGGTTCCTCTCTCTGTTCTGGATATCTCTTTGTACCTGTTTTTTGTGTATTTTTCTGCCTCCTGCTGCTGTCTGCTGTTGGGTCCGCCATGCGCTCAATATCGAATTTCTCGCGCGCGCTTGCAGCCACTTCCCGAGGCTCGCGACAGTCCTGCGGAGGCGTCAGAGGCGGACTCTTCTTCTCGCGCAGAGGAGGTACGTGGCTTGGCCTGGTCGCGGGGTGAGGTCTGGTCGAGCGATGTGAGATGTGCGCGAGCGGTTCGAAGCTCACGTTTTATTCGTAGGCAAGATGACATCCAACAATTTCTGACGCTCGTATGGTTCTCTTACTGCGTGTACTGCTACTTTCGCGTTTTGTGCTGACCCGAGGTGCCGCTTCTTCTACTACCCCCAGAGTGACGATGAAGCCGCCCCCCTCGAGCCGGGTGGTACCGGCCGTGCCGGCCGCACGTCCAGTGCCATGGACGCCGCCGGCCTCAACGATACCGATGAGGATGAGGATGACGTTTTGCCGCCGGCCAAACGCAGCCGCCTCGCCGCCTTAGCTGCAGCCGAGCACAGCGGTACCGAAGACGACAGCGGCCTGGGCGGCTCGTCCTCACCCGGAGAGGTCCCTCCGGCGGCGATGAGGGAGCTGGCTGATGGGGACGACGAGTCAGGCGGCGACAATGGGGAGGACATGGAGGATGCAGACGACGCGGAGGATGCGGACGACGCGGAGGATGCGGACGACGCGGAGGATGCGGACGACGCGGAGGATGTGGAGGATGCGAACGATGCGGACCAGGTCGGCTCGGACGTGGCGACAGCTGGGCTGGCTAGTGCTGCAGATGACGAGGTCGACAGCGAGGACCTGGACGATGGTGATGGTAGTGATGAGCCGCTCCCCGCCCGGCGCCCGCCAACAGTCACCCGTGCCGCCGCCTCCGCCGCCCGGTCCCGCGCGCGACATGCACCGAGCGCGGCTCAGGGCAAAGGTGTCGGCGGTGACAACAGTGGCGACGGCAGCGATGCTCCGCGTCCTGTCAGTCGCACCCGCCGCTCCCGCGCGGCACGAGCTAAGCGCGCGGGCGGCGGCGGCGACACTGGGAGTGAGAGTGCGGCAGAGGGGTCTGGCACACCTCACGTTCCTGTGGTGGAGGGTGGGGACAGCGATGACGAGGAGGAGCCCGCTGGCCTGACCGCGGTGGGCCGTGGAGGGAGGCCGCCACGGCCACCAGCGACGCGGCGGACTCCGAGCGTGCGGCGGGATGCGAGCGAAGACATTCGCAAGCACGGGCTCGAGTTGCGCCGCCGCCCGTCGCCCGCCATCAGTGACGCGGCCGCCTCGACGGTGCCATCTTCGCTCGTCGACACGGAGGAGTCATCGGAATCCGAGTCGGAGGCAGAGACACTCGCCGTGTCCCCATCGCCGTCTCGCCGTTCGCGGGCGTCGACTGCGACCAAGCGGCGCGCCGCGGCGTCCAAAGCTACGCCTGCGGCGACCCGTCGCCGAGCGGCGAGCTTGGTCGACTCGGCCGGTGACGGAGAGGACGACGATGAGGAGGATGAACCGCCGTCCACACGGCGCCGCGGTTCTGCATCTGTACGGGGGCGCTCCCGTGGTAGAGGCGGAACCGCTAGCGCCCGCGGCCGCGGTCGCGGGCGGGGCAGCCGCTCGACGCCCCCAGCGCCGTCGCGGGTGTCGCAGCGCACGCGCAAGTCCCGGCTGTCGTCACTCAGCGAAGACGGTGGCGCACGCGAGTCGCTTGGCGCTGACCTTGGTGACATTTTTGGCGACGAGGATAATGCGGCGGGGGCGCAAGCGGGTGGCAGTGGCGCCGCGTCCGGTGCCAGCGATGATGAGGAGCCCGTGCCGGTGATGGAAAAGATCTTGGCCCGGCGCGTCGCTCAACTGACTGCTGCCGCCGCCGTGGCTGGGGAGAATGCTTCGGGCGCCGCTGCTGAGAACGAGGCTGCAGGTGCCGCCGCGGACGGTGAGGCCACGGCCATCGCTGGCGACAAGGCCGTGGCGGGCCCTGCCGCTCTCGCAGATGGCAATGCTAAGGTGGCGGACGCCGACGGGCCGGGCAAGGAGCCGGCGGTGGCAGGGGCGGCAAACGCAATATCACCGTCGGCGATGAAGGCCACAAGCTCGCGCCTGGCGGCCAGCGGCAAGGCGGGCGTGAGTATGGCACTCGCCGAAGCCGAAGCCGCTGGTGAGGATGTGGTCAGCGAGTACCTGGTCAAATGGAAGGGTCTCTCCTACATCCACTGCGAATGGGTCGTGGAGGCCATCATTCTCGCGCAGTCGCAAGGCAAGTCCCGGCTTCAGCGCTTCCTCCGCAAAGAGGCGACCGCGGCTATGCGGCGGGACGAAGCTGACGTGGACGACGAGCTCATCCCGGAAGGTTTCATCACGGTCGACCGGATCCTGGCGGAGAAGAGCACTCGCGCCGGCAAGCGCAAGTACCTCATCAAGTGGGCGGCGCTCTCCTATGGCGAGTCCACGTGGGAGGCCGCGGAGGATGTGCAAGATGACGCCAAAGTGTCTGAGTTCCAGCAGCGCAACAAGCGCCTGAGCGCGTCCGATGTGCAGCCGCTGCCGCGTCCATCACGTGACGCGTTTGTGCCGCGAGAGCAGCCGTCATTCAAGAATGACGGCGTTCTGCGGCCCTATCAGGTTGAAGGCCATAACTGGCTGGTCTCGTGCTGGTTCCAGCGCCGCGGCTGTATCCTAGCGGACGAGATGGGGCTCGGCAAGACCATTCAGTCCGTTTCGCTGCTGCACTTCCTGTTCGAAGAGCAGAACATCCGCGGTCCGTTTTTGGTGCTCGCTCCGCTGTCGACGCTCGGCCATTGGGCGCGGGAGATTGATACCTGGACGGAGCTCAACGCTATTGTTTACCACGGCAACTCCGAGAGCCGCAACGTCATCCACCAGCACGAGTGGGTGGTGCCCGGACAGGTGCCCTCGCAGGGCCCCCCGTACAAGTGGCAGGTGCTCATCACCACTTACGAGACGGTGCTACAGGAGGCGTCCCGTCTGCGGCGCATCAAGTGGAATGCCATTGTCGTCGACGAGGCTCATCGACTCAAGAACCGGTCGTCCCGCCTGGTCGACGAGCTCAAGTCCTTCAGCAGCGACCATCGAGTGCTGCTGACGGGCACGCCGTTACAAAACAACCTGCTCGAGGTGTGGGCGCTGCTCAACTTTGTCGACCCGGACGCGTTTGCATCTGAGGACGATTTTGCGAGCCGCTTTGGCAACATGAACGTCGCCGCGGTCAACGCCGTCAAGGAAGTATTGCGGCCGTACCTGCTGCGTCGGAAGAAGGAGGACGTGGAGAAGAGTATCCCTCCCAAAGAGGAGACAATTGTAATGGTCGAGCTGACGCGCGTGCAGAAGAAGTGGTACCGGGCTCTGTTGGAGAAGAACTTCTCATTCCTTGACATGGGCGCACGGCCGGCCAACATCGGCAACCTGCGCAACATTGTCATGGAACTGCGCAAGTGCTGCAATCACCCTTTCCTCATTCAGGGCGTCGAGCCCATCGAGCTTGAGGCGGCCGTCAAGGCGGACAAAAAGAGCAAAGAGGCCAAAGCGGCTGCCGCTGATGTCTCAGCGGACAAGGTGGTGGCGACCCCAGCCTCTGCAGAGGACCTCATGGCGCAGGTGCTGGTCGACGCGTCGGGCAAGCTGGTGTTCGTCGACAAGATGTTGCCGCGCCTCAAGGCCGCTGGCCACCGGGTGCTCATCTTCTCGCAGATGGTGCGAGTACTGGACATTTTGGAGGACTACCTGATTGCCCATCGGTGGGGCTACGAGCGCATTGACGGGCGGGTACGTGGAAATGAGCGGCAGCAGGCCATCGACCGGTTCTCCAAGCCCGAGTCGGAGAAGTTTGTCTTCCTGCTGTGCACGCGGGCGGGCGGGCAGGGCATCAACCTGACTATTGCGGACACGGTCATCATCTACGACTCGGATTGGAACCCGCAAAACGACGTGCAGGCGCAGGCGCGGTGCCACCGCATTGGCCAGCAGAAGGACGTGAAGGTGTTTCGCCTCATCACACGGGCGACCTACGAGCAAGATATGTTTGACCGGGCGTCCAAGAAGCTTGGCCTTGATCAGGCGGTGCTACAGGATATGGGCAAGGGTGACGCCATTGGGAACCTGGGTGGCCTCCGCAGCACTGGCGGCTCGGGGGCCGGCAAGACCGGCAACACTTTCACTGACCTGTCTCGCAACGACGTCGACGCGCTGCTCAAAAAGGGTGCCTACGATGTCTTCAACGAGGACGACTCCGCAGCCGATGCGTTCACCAACGAGGACATCGACCTCATCCTGGAGCGGCGGACGCAGCGCATTGTCGAGAACACGGGCACGCAAGCGCCATCCGCCTTCTCCAAGGCCTCCTTTGCAGCCGAGGCCGTCCCTGCTGGGGAGGAGGCCATCCGGCTCGACGACCCTGACTTTTGGAAGAAGATCATGCCGCAGATCCACGGCAAGAGTGGGGAGAGTCTGGACCCGCTGCCTCGCCGGCGGCGGCCGACCCAGCGGTACGCTCCTGGCCAGGAGGAATCGAGCGCGTCTGAAATGGAGGAGCTGCCGTCGGAGGATGAGGCGTTTGCGCCGACAGCGGCCGACTTTGCTGAGCCGCCTTCGCCCGACGGAGCGCCGGCCGGCCGTCGGCTACTGACCAAGAGTGAGCGTCACCGATTACAGCGCGCTATCATGACGTTTGGATGGGGCCGCTGGGCGGCCATCCGCCAGGTGGCCTGCATCTCCCGCCGTCGGAGCGTGGACGACACGGCGCGCTACGTGCGAATCATCCTTCGGGCTGTGATCAAGGTGGCCCAGAGTGGGGAGACCGTCTTGGCGGACCTGCAGCAGCGGTGCCCCTTCTTGAATGAGGTGGCGGCTCCGCACCGGGAGGTGCTGTCCCCAGAAGCGGCTTTTGCGACCGCTCCGAATTCGCTAGGACCGGTTGCCAGCGCTGCCTTGGACGGTGCAATTGAAGGCGTCACTCCGGCGGCGACGCCTGCTAAGCATGACCCTGGCGCCGATGCGGGAGCGGTAGTAAACACGCCAGCCGCTTCGACGGGTGCGGCTCATACCGCTCCACCGCAGCCGTCGACTGCGGCAGCCACGCTGGCCCCACCGCATGGGGAGACGGACATGTATGGCAACCTGCTCGGAGAGGTGGTCGAGACCGACGCTGAAGCGCTAGAACAGGAGCCGGTCCTGGAGTCGCCCGACTACCTGCAGTACCTGGAGCGCAACTGTGGGACGATGTTGGACCGGTTGCAGATGCTGCGGGAGCTGTACGAGCTGTACCATGAAGGGAGTCTGAGAGACGACCAGCCGGTGCCGACGATTGGGGCCAGCGGCTCGCAACTGATCGGGCCCTGGTGGGAGGACCGCTTCGACCGGGACCTCCTGCGTGGTACCGTCAAGCATGGGTACGGGTGTCACCGCCTGTTGCGCCTCGACCCCGAGTTGGTCTTTTTGGGCAGGAGTGAGCCCGTTTCGGATGTGCTGGTGGAGGACGGCGACGATGCTACCGAGCGACAGGTGATGGAGGAGACCCTAGATCCGTCGCTCGACAATGCGGCGGACCCCACCAATGTGGTTGTCGAGACCGCCGCGCCTGAGGACAAGGACCCTTCAGCGGCTGCATCGACAGCAGCGACTGCGACGACGACGGCGGCGGTGATGTTGGCGGGTGAGGCTGTGGCGGCTGTTGTGCGCCCATCGCCGTTGCCGGTTGACATCAAACCTGTTGTTGCTAGCGCCGGGAAGCCGGACTCGGGGAAGGCGCCCATGTCGGCGACGCCTGATCCGAAGACTCCCCCTCTCCCTGGGGCCAAGATGGAGGTGGAGCAGCCCGCCATGGGTGGCAACGGTGTTGTTTTGTCGCTTTCTGGGGCGCCCGTCTCAGCGGCGGACTGTATTTCGATTGAGGAGCTGCAGAGCCGGACCTGGCCCTCTGTCAACGTGCTTAACGTACGTGTTAAGAAGTTAGTTCGGGCCTACATGCGCCGCCGCAAGAAGGAGGCGCGCAAGTTGTGGGCTGAAGTGGCTGCAGAGCAAGTGCGGGCTGCTAAGGAGGAGCGCAAACAAGCGAAGGAGGCGGAGAAGGAGGCGGCTCGGTCTCGGCGGGAGCAGCGCATGGCGGAAGCCAACATGGTGTGGTCGAAGAAAGAGCGCACCGACTTTGCCAAGTTCTTCTCCATTGTGGGGGGCGTCCCGCTGGACGACGCTGGCGCACCGTCGTATGTGGAGCTGCAGCGTCTGACGGGCCTCGGGCGAAAAGGACCCGACTCGTTGGCGGCCTACACGCAGCGCTTCGTGCGTATGTGCCTTCAGGTGGTGGACATTGAGGACTGGGCCATCACGCACGCGTCGCTCATCGCCGACTACCCGTATAAGAGCGACTTCGGCGAGTTCTCGGCGCAAGAGCTGGAGGACGCCCGCGTGGTACTGCCGACGGCGCGGCGGCTGCGTGAGCGCAGCCACGAGCTGTACGTGCTGCGGCACAAGGTGATTGCCTCGCTTGTGCGGCCTGATGGCTCGGCCCGCCTCCGCCGCTGCTCTGCCGCATTGTCCAGCGATGGTATGCCCACGTGGTGGGTCGAAGACGTAGCCGGCCATGACGCGCTCTTGCTGCGAGGAGTGGCCCGCCACGGGTTTGACATCACCGAATTGATGCGCATCGCGCCACTGCGGGCCCGGGCCATCACTTCTGCGCTGGCCTACTATGCCAATACGCCTGCGGAGGCCGACCCGGCGTTGCCGTACTCGATGCCCACGCCCCCGTCGACGGCGGCGGACCTCAAGGAGGGGGACATTCTCAACTTTTTCCCGCGAGAGCGCGCCATCTTCTCTCGTGTACAAGCGCTCAACCAGGTGCTGCTTATTCCGGACCGCCCTCCGCCACCTCCACCGACCCGGGTACCTGCCCAGCGCCGTTCGATTCCGGCCAAGGTGTCGGCCGTCGAAGCCCCTCCCGCTCCCCCCCAAGCGCCGGTCGCCGACGTGGCTGAGGCGGATGCTGCCGCTCTACGCCGGGCCTCGCGCAAACTCAAGCGCAAGTCCATGGCACCGCACGGCATCAGCGCTGGCATCTCCCACGCAGGCGCTGTGCGTACTGCACGCGTGGCGGCGCCGCCGTTCCCTCGAGACCCGCATGGCGTCGCCGCTCACACCGGGGAGCGCACCCGGCGGACGGCGACGGCCCGGAAGTCAAGTGCGGCGGCCCCGGTGATGCTGGGTGACGTACAGGCGCACGACCAGGGGCCGCCGCCAAGGCAAGAGCGTCTTTCCCCACGCCCGCCTCTGGCAGTCCCTGTCGCGTGTTTCGAGGTTTTTGACTTCAATCTGCTGACGCCTCGCCTGCTGGAGACCCTCAAGGCGTACAAGCGGACACCGGCGAACAACTACTACCCAGTGGTGCTGCCGGACTGGGACAAGCGGCAGTACGCGTTTGACGCTCCGACCAGTGGGTACGTGTCTGTTGTGGACTTGCATGGCAATCTCATCAGTCCCGTCGACGGGGGTGTCGACTCGTCAGCGCCGCATGGTGGCGGTGATGTGCCCCTTTCAGGGCAACCGCAGCCTCGTGCACGGCAGCGGCAGCGACATCGTCAAGATCAGGAGCAGCAGGAGCAGCAGGAGCAGTTCAATGCACAACAGCAGCAGCAGCCGCTGATACAGGCGCCCCTACCGCCGCCGCACCATGGCCATGATGGCGCGCAGTACCGAGCGCACCCACCTGACGGAGCCTTTGGTCAACCGCCGCCAGGCTCCCAGGCTGGGCCCGGTCCCCCTTTTGACGGCAACTTCGGGCGGGGATCGGCCGATACGTCTTTCCACGGCTCTTTGACGGCGCAACAGGCTGCTTTGCAGCCGTCTCGCGGTGCGCGAGGCGCTCGTCTGGAGCACCAGCAGCATCAGTACCAACAGCAGCAGCAGCAGCAGCGCGACCACCTGCAATCAGAGCAAGGTCGTCAGCAGCTGCATCGTGAATCGCAGCAACCACGACCTTTGACGCGCCAGCTTCCCCGCCAGCTCCTGGGGCCGTCGGCTCTTGCGCAGGAGGGGGAGCCCGGGGGTGCGAGCGAGCGGCGGGTGCCTCTGGGGATGGACAAGGCGACTCGAGAGCAGCAGCAGCAGCAGCTACACCAGCAGCATTTACAGGAGCAGCAGGAACAACGGAGCATCGCCGAGGCTCGCTCGCGACATGCAGGGCCATCTTCCTCGCACCCGTTGGCCCCCGTTCGGCAGATGGACAAGTGGAGCCGGGAGGCGCAGCAGCAGCAGCTTCTGCAGCAGCAACAGGACGGGGAGTACTTGCAGCAGGTGCGGCAGCAACAGCAGCATCATCAGCAACCGCCGCAGCAACGAGTCGTCGCCGAGGCTCGCTCACGGCACGCAGCAGCTTCTTTGTCGCATGCGTTGGCACCACCGACTGCGCGACCCGACAAGGGCGCTCCCCGCCATGCCCCCTCCATCGGCAGTCGTGGGCTTCACGGCAACGGGGCGTTGCTCGGCAAGGCCCCGCGTGCGCTCAACGAGCCCAGGCAATCGCTACTCCATCGCGTCCAGCGCAACGGCGACGGCAGCCCGCGGATGCCGCTGCAGCTCGGTGTCCTCACGGTGGAAAACCTAGGTGTCATTGAGTACGAGCGCCCGGGCTTCCACACCGAGAGGACTCTGTACCCAATTGGGTACCGCTCTCTTCGGTGCTACCTGTCCCTGGTGAACCCCGACACGCAGTGCAACTATGTGTGTGAGGTGGTGGACGATGGTGATGTGACGCCCAAGTTTCGTGTGTCCTGCTCGGACGACCCGGATGTGTTCACTTTCCTCGGCGAGAGCCCGTCCGCCGCGTGGGGCCAAGTCATGGTCGGCATCCGGGAGCGGATGCCCGAGCCGCGGCGGCGCCAGCGGGTCAACGTGTCGGGGCCCGAGTACTTTGGCTTTGCGCATGTGATCGTGCAGGAGCTGCTTCAGGGGCTTCCAAATGTGGACAAGTGCGTTGGCTTCGTGCCTCGTGTCTTCCGCCGCGCACCGGGAACCTCAGCAGCAGCAGCTGTCGCCGCTGCGTCAGGCCACGGTGCTGATTCGGGTGGCACACCCATGGACGTGGACGCGCGTCCAGGGGCGGCGACGCCGCCCAAGCGGCGCCTAACTGGTGGTGGGGGGCCGAGCAGTAAGCGCAAGCGCGAAACGGCCGCGTCACCACACGCGGCGCCGGTGGATGCTGTGTCGGGCGACCCGGCAGCACCCGTCCCACCAGCCGCGGACCTAAGGCGAGGGTCGGCCAGTGGGGACCCGTTGGCGACATCCGAGGGAAATCGCCGCCGTGCGTCTGTGCCCGGCAACGGCTACGCGTCGGCGTCTCCACCACCGTCAAGCGACGATGAGTCAGACGATGCGTCGTAGGGTCCTGGAAGTGGTTTTTCTTGGTTTTATGTCTTGTTCTCCTGCTTTGTATGTTGTGTATCTTGCTTCCAGTAGCACGTCACTGTTGCTCTCCCGCAACAGACCCAGATTGAGCGGCCACCCCGCATTGGAGCACCTCTACTTTTTCCCGCTTCGTCCTCGCTTACATCCATCTCGGCAAAATGATGCATGAACGGAGACATCCGCAAGAAGACCAGCCGCCACGAAACGCGTCCTAAGTTGACGAGAGGCAGCTCAATAGAGCGGAGCAAGATGAGAGTACAACGCGGCTCAATAGGAGGGCCGCCGTAAAAAGTACGACATGAGCAACGCAAAAAGGACAAGAGGCGGCACCGTCGGCCACCGTCCGTCCACCCGCTGCTGACCCGCCGCCACTCTGCCGCCACCCCGGCGCACACAATCCGACGACGCTTGCTACTTGACGCGGTGCCGCTTAGCCGCCTTGTTGCGCGAGTGGCGGCTCTTTGCGGATTTGGAGCCCTTCTTCACCCCCCCAGCTCGAGGGCGCCTCGGGTCTCTCCTCCGGTTGCCGCGCACGCCCGACGGCGACACGCCCGCGCCCGCCATGGCCACGTCCCCCGGTTCCTGGTCGTGGCCCGCGTCCCGCGCCGCCGCCCCAGCCGAGGCCTCTGCGGCCGCCACGCCCGTCATGGACAGGGTGCCGAGCGGGGGCGCGCCCGCCGGCCCACCCGCGGCGCCCTCAAAGAGCATCGGCAGCTTGAGGGGCAGGTCCTTAGCCACCACCGCCGGCTCCTCCCGCTCCCCAACAAAATCCTGCCGCGGTGGCGTCTCCTTTCGCTCCGCCGCCAGCGCCACGTCCGCCTCGGCCAACGGCCCGTGCACGCGGTTGAGACGCACGCCGGGGGGCGTCGGCACAAACGACGTGAGCGGCACAAAGCCGCCGTGCGTCCATGCAGCGCGGTTGCCACCCGAGCCGGTGCCGAGGCCGGACGTGGTGGGGTCGGGCAGCGGCAGGCCTGCCGCAGAGTAGAGCGGCGCCGCGAGCGCGAGCGTCTTGGACGACGCGGCCGGTTCGAGCACCTGCCGCCGGAGGCCGCGGTAGGTCTTTTTGACCTTGGACCGGAGGGACTTGCCCATCGTGGAGCGACCGCGGAACGGAACAGAAGAGATCAAAAATAAAAAATGCAGGTGGTGGTGGTGGTGTGGTGATACTGTCCACACAGGATGACTCGAACGAGACGCGGGGGAGAAGGGAAGGATGACGGAACAGTGGGAAGATGGACGGTACTGTACGGGCGGGACACGGGCCACGTCGACGGCGACGACAAAACAGCAACAAATGCAACCTCTTTGGGGGGCCACTTTTACCGACGAGTTCAATTGAAATCACATAGTACATTTGAGATCCCATATTTATCCATATTTGACTTGATGCTTCAAACTTTTCTCGGCATGTTTGAAAAGCACTGGGCAGTGCTCCAATTTTCACCTTCGGGACCAGTGCAGCCGAGTTCCTCAGCTGGATTTGAAAACCCCACCACACAGCTCGAGCTTGTGAGCTGGAAAATCTTTCTAGAGAAACTTTTGTCGATATGAACATAGTAATTGCGCCAGAAACAGCAGTCTTGGCCAATGACATGGCCAATAACCGGCAGAGCATCACTGAAATTATGGCCTGCTCCGGGAGTTTTGCTATCCAGGTCGGCAAATTTTCATGTAACAGCAATACCCTGCACAGCAAGTGCGCTACAGGGGGAGTTGTGGCACAGAGGGGACAAGGCCGGCGGCATCTTCAAGCGCGTAGCACTTGGCATGCCACAGCCCGGCAGACGAAATGAGCACACACATAGGATTTTTACCATCCTGTCAAGTACAGCTTTGTAACCTCGGCTGGATCCTCCCCCCAACAGACTCGTCAGGATCTACCCCCACGCCCTGTGCCCACATTCGCGTAGAGTCGCGCCACAAGCTACCACGCAACACAGGGCGGCCTGGAGGCTGTCGCGTCACCAGCTGCCGAGTAACACAGGGCGGCCAGGAGGCTGAGGTAGCAGCCGACGTCGCCGCTTGCCGCCGGCAGGGTGCCAGCATGTCGTATACAACTGTCCGTCCGTCCGACCACCCGTCCTCGCAGAGCACGCGGCCTACTAGCTGTGGCGAGCACGAATTCTGCACAGAGGGTCGGCAGCGGTCACCAACTAATGCAGCGGCCGTCGCTTCGCAGGCTTCCCTGCCGCCCAACCACAAAGAGTCTCACACGTAAAGGCGCGGGCAGCCCGGCGTGCGGGTTGGCAGCCGCACACTGACCGCCACCACTTTCCACCGCGGCAGTTGCACGGCGCCTCCCCTACACCTCCGCTGATGGGGGGCAAGCGGCCGCTCGTCGGCGCCACAACGGCCAGCGCAGCGGTGACAGCATCAGCAGCAACCTTGCTGCAGCGTGGGACGCTGGTCACCCTTTCGCTGTGTTGCGCCAGCAGCGCGACTGGGACGCCGACAGGGCGACGTGCCAGCCCGCCAGTTTAGGTTGACTGCGACGGGCACGGGCAAAACAACCGCCGCCACTGGCATTACGGCCCCCGCCACCACAATCCGCGGCGCCCCCAGCCGCTGCGGCAGTGCTCCGCAACCGACGCCGCCGCCACCGCTGCGGCAACCGCCGCGACGGCAATGCCCCCCCAGGCCGCCACATCCGCTGCTACCCGTCGCGCCGCCGCCGCCAGCCGCGGCAGCACGCCGCCAACGCCACCACGACAATGGCTGCGACGAAGGCGGCTCCCGCGATGACGGCACCGTCCTCAGCAGACGGCGCACCCGCTGCGGCCGTTTGATGGTCGCGGGAGGGTGCTAAGCGGCACCCAAGTCCACCGACTGCTGCAGAGGGCTTGCGGGTGCTACCCGTCCGCGCTGCGCCAGCGGCCGTTGCGGCCGCCAAGTGGAGGTGCCGACGCCCGCGGCGAAGCTGCTGCGCCTCACTACGGGTACCTGGTCCTCGCGCTCTGCCTTCGTGGGCGCGGATGCGGTGCCACGGAGGCGGCAGCGGCGGCAGTCACGCGGGCGGCCACACGATGGAGAAGTCGCCATTCGGATACATCTCTCGGGGCGGGCGGGCGGTGGCGGTCGAAGGGTAGCGAGGTCGAGAACGCTGTCCAACGCTGCCCGGCTTCTGAGAGCGTGTAGGGCCGGGACGACTCACGCCACCGGATGGTGCCGACTACAGGACTGCAGAGCGCGCTGAGTCGTCGGCCATCGACGCGCCCGCCCCGTTCCCCGTATCGCCCGCTTCTCCGCTCTTGGAAAGCTGCGTTCGTTTCTTCCGCGGCTGCACCACGGCATGGCGGCGGCTGCAACGGTGGCGGCGGCCTCCGCGCACAGGGCCTGTTGGGACGCGGGGAGCAACTACACGGTGGTCCCCCCGCGGCCTCGGCACTTAGGCAGCGGTGGGGAGTTGCGAGCGGGCTTTCTCGTGCTCTCCGCAGCCGGCCGCACCTCCTGCCACGCGCCACCGTCTGGCCCGACGGCCGGGCGGCGGTTTGCACGGTGGGTGCGCTTCACCCAGGAGGGCGCGCCTGAGGCGGTCGACTGAGTGGACAAGGAGAGGTGAGCGGAATGAGTGAAGGGCCGCCGGGACCCGAGCGGTTGGCTGGAGGGAGCCGAGGCGCAGGGCGGAGCGGCGGCGGGTCACCTTCCCGACGGCCGCAGGCGAGGGCCGCGGCGCGTGCAGGCTGGAAGGCCCGACTGCGGGCGAGTGCCGAGGGAGGGGCGAGCACCGTCTGGAGGTGTACAAGTAGATTGCGTCCGAGGGCTAGCCTCGGGCGCGGAGAGAAGAGAACAAGCTTTACGTTGGACTAGACACTCGACACTGACCCTGCGGGTGCGACGCGACGGGCACGACGGACGCGACCGGCGCGGGGCAAAGAGCTTCTAACAGGGCCGCCGCCCGCCGTCGGCCAACCAACTACGTGGGAGTTGGCCGCGTCGACCACCACCGACGACCGTGCCGCCGCTGCGTGGCCGCACGGCCGCGGCCGCCGCGGGCACTGGATCCAGGTTTTGCTCCGCCGCCACTGTCAGCGGCACGGCCACCTGCTCGCGCACGGGCGAAACTCGGGGTTGGGGGGGGGGACCACCCTCGAACCCCTTGCTGCTCGCCGCGTGCGGCCAACCTTTGTCTAGCTGCAAGCAAGGCCGCCAACGCCCGCCAAAGGCGGACCCGCCGCCGCGGGCCGCCTGATTTTGGGCGCTTCTCTGGCGAAGGCTGACGCCCACGGCGCGCGCGCGCAATCGACTAGCTTTCAGCATTCTCGGTGGCCGCATCCGGCGCGGCGTCCGCCGTCACCCAATGTAACCGCTGTCGGCCCTGATGTGTCCACCCTCACGCGGCGTCGCGCGCACAGTCCGTGCTTTTTCTGCCCTGTTGCGCTGCATCACTCGTCGAAGCGCCGAATGCGGCAGTGACGCTGCCCGCCGTTCACGATGCCGGCGGCCACCGGCGACGGCGCCACTGGTCGGTCGCCAATCTTGGGTGGGCCTGAAGCGGCTCACGTGCGCGACAGCAGTGCGTCAGCCTGCCGGCCGATGTACTTGAGGGCGAGGCTGGGTGCCAGGACGCGCGACGTCGAGCTGTTAGGGACCATAAGAACCACCTTTGCTCTGTTCGCGTTGCGAAGGTTCGCTCTGCCGGCCAAGACAGGCCGCTGGCTAGCATACTCGCCATCTTTTCCAGTAGCGTTTCCCTGTTGCAGACTTCGGGTAGAGCGTCTCTGTGGCGATCCTGTCACTCAGGCCTGAAACGTGAGCCGGAAGAGCAGCGCAGATTTCGAGAGATGTGATAGTGCGGATGCTGCCATGACGTGTGCATGTGGTACAAGCTGTCGAGCTAGCGCCGTACGCGAAATCTCTCCTGCCGGCAGATCTGTGGCCAGGATACTGGCCTGCATGATCACTGTACAGCTGCAACGAAGGCCGAAGATCGCTTTATCCCCGAGAGAGCTCCAGCAGTTGTGGAAATCGGATCGTAAACTACTCCGTTTCATGACCGATGTAGCTCCAAACTAATTCCGGCAGGTCGATCTGTATCAACTTTTGCCAATATTGGGGCGCAACAGCGACAAAGGAGGTACTGAAAACGGGGCGCACAACGGAGCTTGCTGCGCTGCACATGTCGCCTGTGACGATGGGAAATTATGGAACGCACCTCGCATCACCTTGTTGGACATCGTCACAGTCTGATACACAGTCTCGACAAATGACGCCGAGTAGGCGACCTCGAAGACCCGGACAGTTTCTCTGTATTGTCTTTCGAACGAGGAAGTGACTGCTGACCTCGATGGCCAGGCCACTCTCTCCTGCGGTGCGGCGCACGGGCTCCTCGAAAACAGCTGACTGTGCACGTCATGTTCCGCTTTACAGTCAGATGGCAGAAAACCGTGGTCCACGCCATCTCGTGGCGGGGTATCCGTGGTGACAGCTGCCAATATCTTGACAATCTTGTCCGCCATCATGGCGCCATCACAGCGGCCGGATTTGTCAGGATATGGACAGCTGTCACTGCGGACACCCCACAACGAGATGGCGTGGACCACATTGTTCTGCCATCTGACTGTAAAGCGGAATGGGATGCTGATCCTTGACAACACTCCGCGGCTCGCTCTGGACATTCTGCAACGATACGGAAACGTCAGGCACAGACGGGGTGGGCACCTCATCAGCGGTTGCCCAGTGAGATGGCTCTGATGAGAAAGTCAGCCCCGACGTGGCTCTCAGATGGTAGGTTGGTTCACAAACTCCGTTCCTCCGCTCCTCCGCTCCGCCAGTCCAACCCTTAGTAACGTGGCTCAACGTCAGGCTTCCACAGTTTAACGGCACTGACAGATGATCCAGGTCAAAACTTGCAGGCATTCGTGCCAGACTCTCGCAACAAATCGAATCGAGAATGGTAGTTATGTTCAACATTGGCAAGAAAAAACACTTCTAACTCGTAACCAGTTGGAATGTACTTCGCCTGCGTGAAAACCGCCACAGCCACGCTCCTTGTGGCCACAAGGAGCAGCACAACAACGCTTGAACTTACTGAAGCTGCGCCTGTCTTGACGCTACGTGATGCATCAAAGAGTGTAGTTTGGACTGCGGGTGTCTGCCGCTGCCTGAGCAGCCCCAGGAGCGAGGTAAGATCTAGTGGCGTCTCAGTCGATTCTGCGTCGTAGACCGTGCAGGGATAACCTGAGTGCCGGGGCCTTCCATCTATTGAAACTGGGCGGGATACGGATGCAGAGGTACGTGGTGGTGCGTGAGATGTTTTGCATGCAGTGTGCAGCGTCCTGAATGGCGGTCCAGTCCCATGTCCTGAGTACTTCATGCCCTGATAGATCGAGTATTTCATGGCCTTGTTGAACGGCAGTAGAATTAACTATTCCAAACGCGGATTTTCGGGAGCGTTCTCAGCGGTCATGGGCCACGAAGAGAACCCCCTTGTGGCTCTAGAGCGGGGCTGCCTGACAACAACCCCGCTCGGGGCCTGCGCAACCGCCAGAGCAGAGGAGCAGAGGAGCGGAGGAGGAGCATTTTTTTCGAGTTTATGAACCACCCTGGTGACTTGCCGCGACGACAGTCTTGCGGCCATCTCTGGCGTGGAGCGCTGACGGCCGCATCGGTCACTACTTGTGTCCCATGCTACGGGCGACGTTGAGTCGCTGCTGGCCACATGCTTTCCGGTACGACATTGATGTGTGACCGAGCCCTGACGCATTTGGTGTCTTTCTTGGTGTAGGAAGCGCCGGCGCGAGACACGTTTGAGAGGATTTTTGATGCGTGAGATAGCGAGCATCTTAGGCCGCGCCGTCTACTGCAGCGGCTTTCGCGTATTCTGTTCCACTACTGTCAGAAATTTCTCGATGTTTGTCTGTACTTGCGGACTGCTGCAGACCTCAGGCCTGTCTTTCGGTGCCCGACGCCCAGGGGACTCACTCATTCTGTTGAAAGACGCCTGTCGATGTCGGGGCTCCATACAGCGCCGTCTTATCCTGTTACATCACCGAGGCACTATCAGAATCCAGTCCCATGGTGGCAAGCATCGGCATTCTCGCTGCAGACATATGGAGAGATGTCATTTACCATTGTGACCGACGTGTGCTCTGCGCCCCCTCGGGTGCTTCCTGCCCTTCCCCGATCTGTGGCAGTACCTCAGAGTCCGTATGTCCAGAATCTTGTCGTCGCTTATAGTCTCGGATAGTACGAGACATCTGGAGCTCAGCATGGACTACGTGCCCGTCATGGACATACCATTCCCTGTCGGCGCCACATATCACAGGCAAGACCTGCCCTTCCGGGTCTCTACTCGCTGGCGAGCGCCCTGTACTTCAAGGGGCAGCCAACAAGAGCATAGCACAAGTAATCCACATCCTCAACGATTGTAGCAATGTTGCGCCCACTACTCTTGAACCTTAAAAGCCCGTCAAAGGAGGCACCACCTTGTCAGAGAGTCCGGTCCCGCGTGTGCACCGTCAGTCTCTCAATACCTATGTCCCGGCACGCCAGCTTGTAGATAAGGTGTCGCCACAGCTTCTTCCGAGTCTGATGTGCCATCCCCTGATGTGCGCTTTATAGTGCATGGCGCTCCTCGCACCATCCCGGCCCCCCTGGTTGCTCGACAGCCCGCGCGAACTACCATACGGTGCGCGCTCACACGAGAACAGCATTCATGTTGCTCGTGTCATGTACAAGTTTTCAGGGACTCGTCAGTGACTGGAGAACAGCCATGCAGCATCCTTTGTTCTTTGGCCATCTCTCTGTTTACCTAATAGGCTACGGAGCGCGACGAGGCCTTGGCCAGCTCCAATCGGCAATGTCACGGCGCACGTGCGTTCCACACGGTGTTAGTCCTACAGCTTTGCTACGGACAGTGCTCTTCATGCGTTCTGGCTGGCTCAATAAAGTACAGAAAATATTGGGCAGTGTTCTGGGCCGTAAGTGCTAGACTCCTGCGTATAGTATTTGTAGACACTGTCGTTTCTGGCATGATGAGCCACTCGCGTCGCTACTGCCAATAAAAAAAAAACAGCAATTCCGCCGCGAGCACAATTATATAGTCAGTCACTTTGCCTCGAATTTTGGACTTCTGGGTACAGTGCGGTATCTCGTAAACACGTGACTAGAAAACGAAAAGATACGGAATATACAATCTCGTAACAGGCCCTTCGTCTAATGGTACCAATAAAGGGTCGACGAAAGTTGACACCATCTCGGATGAAGAACCAACCGTGTGCATTGAGCTGCAGATTGCTTCGCTGTCGTGAGGTCTCGCCGACCTATCTCATGCAAGACCCCCATCTTGCTGTGTTCGTCCCCAGCTCCAAGGGTGGCTGTCGCGGAGGGTCTGTTGGCCTGCAACCAACGTGCAACTCACCATGCGGACACGCAGCGCTCATCGCCTACGTGCCGGAGCTGTGGTCGTTGACGGCAACAATGTGGACCTTGACCGGCTCCCGTCTTCGCAAGATGGCCGTTCAGAAGCTGGTCGTGTCATGTTCACGTACGACCACGGGCCAGGTGGTCCAATTGCGGTCAACCGGTCGGACTGGATGAGCCTCGCAGACGACACGGACATGCGCGACGGCTTAGTCGACGCCGTTGCTCGCTACTTCTGGCAGGAGGAGCTCTCCCCGAAGGACTCCGCCGACTGCCTTGTCTTTTGTAGTGTGTGGTATACGCTTTTGCGTGAGGGGGGGCCGACTCGTGTGACCGCCATGACCCAGGCGGTGGACGTTTTCTCTTTCTCGACATGGGTGTTCTTCTTCTGTGAGGGGGGGCATTGGTCGATTGCTGTTGTTTCGGGGGTCCAGCGTCTGGAGAGGGCATTGGGAGTTACTGCCAATGGTGGTGCCACACACACGAGCAAGCCAGCGGCTGCTCTCGCTTTCTTCAACTCCATGCGTGGCCTGCCCCCGTATTCGCGTGTGAGGTCTGCGATCGTTGATTGGTTGCACTTTGAGTGCATGCGGCGTGGGCTTGTTGGGGATAACGTCGGACGACTTCGGCCGGGGTGGGTTGCGTCTTGCCTTGCTATATCGACGCCTACTGTGCCCCAACAGCGCAACGCGCACGACTGTGGTCTTTACGCACTGTCTTTTTTCCGCTCTTTCTTCCAGTGCCGCTCTGAGGATCGCTCCTTGTTGATGCGCTCGGGAGTCGTCGGCAGGAGCGCGTGGCAGTCGGTCTTCCAGCTCCAGACACGCGTCGGCCTGCGGAACGTTTGTGCGGCGCTGATGGAGCGGGAGCGTGGCGCATGCGACGAGGTCGTCCACGGGCAGCACAAGGCCAGCGGTCTCCCGTACGCGATGGGGGCGGGCGCGCTTGCGCAGCCGGTTTCTGCACCGCGCGATGGCATAGCTCCCTCACGTCGCTCTGGCCTGCGGCCGCGCCCCATTTCTGCTACCAATCCCAAGCCGGGCATCGGCGTTGCGGATTTCGGGGCGCTGGCGGTTGCACCTTCTGGCGGCCAACTGACCAAGGGGTTGTCCAAGCCCTGGCATGTCCCTGATGGACCTTCGGTCGCCGCCGCCGCGCTTCCTCAGTCTACTACCACCAAGTCCGAGGTGGAAGGCGACGGTGCTTGTGGGATTGACCACCTGCTCGAGGACGTCGCCAAGGACCAATCTCACGGCGCTTCCGAGCCGGCATCGCCGACGTTACCACTGGAGTTGAAGAAGCCGTCCGTGGAGGCTGACGCCTATGCACCATCTACGTCTGACACCCGCAACGCCTCTTCCTCGTCTAAAGTCCGGAAACCGGCACGCGGTCGACCATCGGGCAATGTGCCGCGGCAGCGATCCCCTGATCGGAAGCGCGCGCGGCTTGACGAGGCGGACTTGCTTGTCGCTACATGGACGTCTGAGTTCCACCGCTGGGGCTTGCCCATGAAGCCGGTGGCAGCTGCCACCCTCTGTTCCGTCTTTTCAAAAACTGACGGGCTCACTCCGGCCTTTGTCAACCTCTTTGCCAGCGGTGTGGCTAAGTGGCACCCACCTGCCAGCCAGCGACGGTTGGCCCCTTGGTTTGCCGCCGCCGTCCTTGATGCCTCTTCCAAGTGTGGGATGGGTGGGGGCGCGGGGGCGTCCCTCATGCTCCTTTCCCAAGTCCACACGGTGCTGCGTTCGGCTTATCACTTTCATGGCCACCCGATGCCTGACGACCGGTCTATTTGAGTTGTTTGGTAGTCACGACGTGGGGTGCACTGGATGGTGGCAAGGGCCGATTGAGCACGAGTATGGGGAGAGGTCGTCTGTGCCTTTATGTATGGGTTTGAGGCGGCATGGTGCTCTGTGGCCCTGTGCGCGCCTCGCATTCTTGTGTGTGCTGTCACAATGACTGTCGTCGTTCGTTATTGCTTTACTTCATCATTGCATTTTTCACCCCTAGCCACGAGCGACAGTTTCTTGAGGGACGGTCGCACCAGGCGTCTCGTGGTCGTGGCAGTCTACGCTACGAGTGGAATGGCTGGGGCCGATTGCCCTGCGGTGTCTGGTATCTATTGTTGGCACTTTGACGCACGGGACTGGCACGGCTCTTCTCCTCTGCATCTTTACTCTGTTAAAGGTGATGGTATTCGTGCATGCCGGCCGTGGGTCCACTCACCAATCTGACGACGAGTGACCTTCACACGTGCGTCTTGGAACCCAGCGGAGCGCTCTAGCGTCCGATCAGCCGTCCAGCACGTCCAGCACGAACGATGCTGCCCTGCCGGCCGCGTCCGCCGCTGCCGCAGCTGCATCCTACTCCGCGTTTGCGTCGGCCTTGGAGCCTTCATACTGGCCGCCGTCAATGCCAGTCGTTCCTTCCGCTCCAGTCTCGGAGAGTAGTGTGCGGGGAGGGGTGCGGGGACGTGTCTCGATGGCGAGGCGCATGACGGCATACTCCAGGAAGAGCAAAAGAGAACAGGTGTGCCAGGAGAGCTGATCAGCGTCGAGCAAGCGACGTCGCCTTCGAGTTTGTACGCACCTTCAGCGGCAACGAGACGTTCGGCAAGCCCGAGCGCGACATCGGAAGCTGCGTGGGACGGTGGTTGCCGGTGCGGGCACCGCAACCGACCCACCGACATCGCACCGCGCGGCGCCGCGGACCCCAGACCAAAGTTCCATGGCAAGACTTCGCCAGCATCCAACGCCAGCAAGAGCAGCTGGAGGCACTGTGGGAGTGTGGGGACGGGCAAGAAAACGATTGGCGGGTTCCAGATGTGCCACTGTGGTGAACTTGTCCAAGCAACATAGCCGCACAATCACGTACGGTACTCAACTTGTACCAAACGTCTCTTACCATATTCAAAGTATAATGTGGTAACCAGACGACCTCATCTCGCTACTGATTGTTCCGCGCACCGTACCAAATTGGCCGCCTGTACAGCCACCTTACGCGATCCTACAACAACAAAGCTTTCAAACCAATCCACCTGGACATGTACCCCATGAACCATCATCATACTAAAACTCAGCCACGCAAGTACTCAGAGCGCTCGAAGTGCAAAACATGATGCAAAGTAGGATACCATAGACTACGCCTGCCGGCCGGAACGTACGCTCTGGTGAGGCTCTCGCGTAGGCATGAATGAGGACCACCAAGGACAGGAGGTGTCGACACCGTCACCGAGTGCCCCAGCCGCCCACTGGAGCACTGAGAGCGCTCGAAGTGCAAAACATGATGCAAAGTAGATACCATAGACTATGCCTGCCGGCCGGGATGTACTCTCTGGTGAGGCTCTCGCGTAAGCACGATTGAGGACCACCAAGGACAGGAGGTGTCGACACCGTCACCGAGTGCCCCAGCCGCCCACTGGAGCACTGAGAGTGCTCGAAGTGCAAAACATGATGCAAAGTAGGATACCATAGACTATGCCTGCCGGCCGGGATGTACTCTCTGGTGAGGCTCTCGCATGTAGAAGCGTGGGCTTTCACAGAGAAGGGTGCAGCCGAAACTATTATTGAGCTCGCTGGAGGCCGCCGCGCCCGGCCAGTCATGCCCTGAGCTTCCTCGAATGGCCACCAGTGACGCCATGCCCGGTACGACAGCGTATCTCTGCAGGCCAAGAGAACGGTTGGGGAAACGGAGGACGCATGCGCGACGGGTTGCTTTGGGGCCGCATTTCCACTTGCTGATGGAGCTCGGCTCTCAATGGCGGATGTGGTATCCATGCGGGGAACTCGTACTGCTTGAAATGATCGCCCTGACTGGTGCGTACAGCGTGCTTGATCGTCGTGTTTCCCGGACTGATGTGGTGATTCCCCTGGCTTCTAACCGTTTCCAGGAAGGGTTAGATCAGCGGGGGAATCACAACATGAGGTCGGGAAACGGTGCAATCGCGCACCCTCCATTGGCCTACAAAGCGCACCTGATTACGAGATCCGAGCATAGGGTCGACCTTGACCGATGCTCGGTCCCCATTCTGCCAGCTGTCCCCTTCATGGCGATTGCAGATGCGGCTTGATGATGATCGTATCGGTTTCAACATGTATCCGGTTACAATGCAAAAAGCCGACCGCGTCATCGTTCCGATCAAGCTTGCTAATGTGGAGACTTACTCGTAGTCTGGAACGGACTTGGAGTCGCGTTTCCCCTACAGCCAAGTCCGATTTCCTCGCAAGGCTAACTGTACTGATCTAGATGAAACTCCAAGCCCCAGGTGATAAGATCCAGTTGTAGACCTCGCAGAAGCATGGTGTTGTCAATCCTACACGACCAAGCCATCCTATTGGTCTGCATTAGCTGAGATCTCTCAAAATACCATCGGAACCGTCTTACGACTGCAAGCGTTACGGTCAGAGCCTGGCATCGATTGTCCAAAATGGGAGTTTCTCCCGTTCTTCCTTCCGTTCGCGAACAGGAGGGAGAATGGAAGTCGCTCCCGTTCGGGCGGCCTCCGAACGGGACCCCCGTTCGGTCTCCCGTTCTAGATGCAGTCTTTGTGACGGTCCGGGAATCACTTTGCCGACTGTTCGCCAGCGTGTGCGCAAGTGTGACGCGCACGCGACACAGCGAACGTCGTCGGCCTGTCTGGGCCACAGATCAGACTTCCAGCAACGAGCCCGACGCGTCGGCCTTTTCCAACGCGAAAAAGGCCGCGGTCCATACAGCTGTGCAGCACCCCCTCGGTGTGATCCAAACAGCATGAAAGGGTGCGCACAGCGCTGGAAATCGGGATCTCTACAGCCAGTTCTCGTATTTGGCCTGGATGAAGTGAGATGTCTGCCACCGATCCTTCAAGATCCGTGAAAAACTATTACGCCCGGAGATCGTCGCGCCACATGCCAGAAGCCGCAGCGGTGTGTCTTTGTCCCAAAAGAAAGCGAGGCTCTTCTCTCTTCCCCTCTGACAAGCGAGCAGCGGGGGGCCGACGGTGGGTTGCAAGTGGGTGATTGGGGGGGGGGATCCCCAACTCATCCTGTCCGACCGGGGCTCCGACTCCGCGCGGGCTCTTTTATTCCCGCCATGGCCCGATATTTTGGCGCCACAGGGGGGTCAACGAGTAGTAACGAGGGGGTGGAATGGAGCGAGAGTGCACGTTGGGTTCTTGAAAATACAGAGTTGTTGTGGACCCCCTTCCTGGAGCCGCAAGAGGACGGGTCGGTCGGATTTGGTCGGATCCAAATATCCTGCCGAGGCTCCGAAAATCCGATTCCGTCGGTACATCTCGGATCGACCGACCTCAAAACATATGAGGATTTCCCTGGCCTTTAGGAAAGGGTGCTCTCAAAGTGTAGTGATGCACACATATACTTAGATAACGGGACTTGACCTCCGTTTCAGAGGTGGCAGTCTGCATTCGTGTCCTCAGGGATCTGAGGGCGTGTCAGCGTTGGAAGGGTCGCGATG
>ENA-ORXT01001420-ORXT01001420.1-marine-metagenome-genome-assembly--contig:-NODE-1420-length-32438-cov-34.360774_pt1 | contig 32438 bp, 28 predicted proteins | sample MGYA00237868_ERZ511482 | MGnify/ENA metagenome assembly ERZ511482 | reverse complement strand
CCAATTGCATCTCGCACCGCCATCAATGGTGCGCTGGTCTGCACGCGAGTCGATGAAGCCGCCAGCACGTTGAGAGGTTTGCCTTGCACTGGCAGCACTGCCTGCCATGGCAAGGCCCGTTCTGCAGCGATGGCACGAGCAGCCGAGAGTCCCTCGGCGATGATGAGTTCGCTTCCTGGCTCTGGCCAGTGAATACGACAGTCGATCAGTGTCTCGGGCAGCACGGCAGGCAGTTGTCGATAGTCGTCCTCGGCCACCTCGAAAGGCTAACGGCGGCCCAAAGCGGGTCCAAGATCGTCACACGACACCTATAAACGCAGCCAGGCGCCGTCTCGTTCACGAATAGTTCGGCTGATTACTGGCCATTTTGCTGGGTACTGAGCCTTATGGCCCACGAAAATCCACGCAAAACTAACATTTACGCTCGCTTTCGCGGCGCTGTGGCCTACTGAGGTCCGTAAGCGACGTAGAAGGAGACAACTCGTGGACACGTCTTGGATGGCAGAAGGCAATTGCGCAGGCCAGGCTCCTGACCTTTTCTTCCCCAGTGATGGGGTTGGGGTCGAGGTAGCCAAGAAAGTTTGCATCGATTGCCCATCTACCGAGGCATGCCTTGAGTACGCCTTGACCTACCGCATCGAACATGGTGTGTGGGGCGGCTGTTCCGAGCGCCAGCGACGTCGCATTCTGAAGGCTCGCCGCCTTGCTGTGCAGAGCGAAGCGGTGAATGCTTAGGTAAGGGTTCTCCCGCCTTAACCGACAGATCGGGCACGCCGTGCAGGGCGTGCCCGAATCGCGTTTTGGCCCAAGATGTAGGCTCGAAGCTGGTCACATCACCCCTGGTCACATCACCCAAAGCTCTACTGCCTTCTACCCTCGGCGGGGATGAAGCGAAGTTGGCGAACAAACGCGGCGACAATCTAGTGACCTAGGCTTTTGAGCAACGTTCGCTCAAGGAGTTTGCAATGCACGAGGTTGTCATCGTCGAAGCCGGTCGCTCGCCCATAGGCAAGCGAAATGGTGCCCTCGCAGGCGCTCATCCTGCGGACGTGCTTGGACCGGTGATGATGGAAGTCATCAATCGTGCCGGCATCGAATCGAGCGACGTCGGACAAGTCGTGGGCGGATGCATCAACAAGGTCGGCGCCCAAGCGATGAACATCACCCGCACGGCGTGGCTCAGCCACGGCGGCGCTCAAGAGGTAGCTGCGACCACCGTCGATGCCCAGTGTGGTTCCTCACAGCACGCAGTCAACACCGCTCACGCACTGATTGCGTCGGGCGTCGAAGACGTTGTGCTGGCCTGCGGTGTCGAAGCCATGAGCTTGCTGCCGATTGGCTCCGATGCCCTTGCTGGCAAACAAGCTGGCTACGGCAGTCCAATGAGTCGCACCTACTTCCAGCACTACGAGTTCGCAAGCCAGTTCGAAGGCGCTGAACGAATCGCCGAGAAGTACGGCATTAGCCGCGCCGACGCTGACCAGTTCGGGCTCCAGTCCCAAGAACGCGCTGCAGTGGCCATCGCCGAAGGCCGTTTCGAGACCCAAGTCATTCCTGTTCAAGCTCCCGTTGTCGACTCCGACGGCAAGAAGACCGATGAGACGGTCACCGTTACCCGCGACGAGATCCCTCGCGACACCAGCCTCGAGAAACTAGCCCAGCTCAAACCAGTCGCTCGCGAAGACGGCATCCACACCGCAGGTACTGCGTCGCAGATTGCGGACGGCGCCTCGGCGGTGCTGATGATGAGCGCAGACAAAGCCGCCGAGCTCGGCATCACGCCCCTGGCCCGGGTGCTACAAACCGCGCTGGTTGGCTGCGACCCGGTGCTCATGCTCGAAGGCCCGATCCCCGCCACTCACAAAGTGCTTGAGCGTCAAGGCCTTACCGTCGACGACATCGACGTGTTCGAGATAAACGAGGCGTTTGCTTCGGTGGTCCTTGCGTGGCAGAAAGAACTCGCCCCCGATACCGACAAGGTCAACCCCAACGGCGGGGCCATCTCGCTTGGCCATCCGCTTGGCGGAACCGGTTGTTTCTTGACGACTAAGGCAGTGCATGAACTGCAGCGCACCGGTGGGCGATACGGCGTGATCACCATGTGCTGTGGTGGCGGTCTCGGGACGGGCACGCTTATCGAACGCATCTAGCCCAGGTTGTTCGCCCTCGACGGCTTCTGCGCAACGGATAGAGTCGGGTCCATGATCGAGTTCTCGCAATCCGTGACGGTCGCAGCCGACATCTTGATACGCGAAGTCGATGGTGAGACTGTGCTGCTGAACCTTGAGGATGAGGCCTACTACGGCCTTGACGACGTCAGCACCGACTTCTGGCAAGCAATAATAACCAACGACACGCTGCAGGCTGCTTTTGATGCAATTCGTGGCGCCTACGATGTCGAGTCCGATGAACTCACCCGGGATTTTGCTGCGTTTGTCACCGACCTCATCGACAGCGGCCTGCTCACTACCTCACGCTGACGGTTCTCGTAGCATCGCTCGAGTGGCGGCGGGCGAAAGACCAACGATCATTGCCAGATTCCCTGCCCCACCGCTATAATCGGGCCGTCTAGTAGGAACCTCGATATGCACAAATTCAAAAGCTACCGAGCACCTCACCTCGAGCGCTTTGGCCAGCTCTCTCGCATCAATCCAAACGCCGTTGAGGTGGTGGCCGATGTTGATCAGACCAGCATCAACGTCGCCGCAGCTGGCAGCGATATCGCTTCTCTGGCTGACCGAGATGTCCGTGCGGTGACCGCCAGCTGACGAGGCGATTGCGCCCTCCATTTGGCAAACTCACCGCTCCCTCATTTGCCAGTCTCGCTGCCGAGCAACAGTTGCCTGGCGACTACTGGTCATCATCGGCCAGCAAGGGTGCGGCTTGGGCCAGGTACAGGCCCCGGTAGGCGCCACCAAGGTCCATCAGTTCGGCGTGCGAACCTTGCTCGATGACCCTTCCTTCGTCAAGCACGTAGATGCGATCAGCCTGTCGCACCGACGCAAATCGATGCGAGATCATGATTACGCATCGATCTGCGTAGGCCTCGCGCAACCGCGCCACCAAGCAGGCCTCGGCGCCGGGATCGAGTGCCGACGCTGGCTCGTCGAGCAGCAGGATCGGTGCGTCGCGATACAACGCTCGGGCCAGCGCGAGCCGTTGCCATTGGCCAATCGAAAGCTCAGTGCCGTCAGCAAAAGCCTTGCCAAGCTGCGTCTGCAATCCCGCCGGTAGGTCGTTGATGTAGCTCGTGTCTGCCAAATTGAGCGCTGTCGCCAATCGCGCGGAGTCGGGCTTGCCGAGCGAGATGTTATCGGTCACCGAAAAGTGAAACTGGGTAAAATCCTGAAATAGCGGCGCTATCGCTCGTTGCCTCTCACGAGCAGAGAGATCCTCGGTCTGCAAATCGTCCCATCGAATCGCTCCCGACGTCGGGAGGTACAACCCTGCCAGCAGCGTAAGCAGCGTGGATTTACCCGATCCGTTCGAGCCAACAATGGCGGTGACCTGGCCGGCGTGCATAGTCATCGATACGTTGCGCAGTGCTGGGTGAACGCTTCCTGGGTACACAAACCCAACGTTGTCGACCACGACCTTGGCAACCCGATCCGGAGCCCGTGGACCGTGTTCGACTGGCGCAAGCTCAAGCGCATCGGTGCGGAACTGTTCGTAATCACGAAGAAAGCGACCGCTTCGGTGCAGCGCATCGCCATAGCGACTCGTGCGGGTCACGCCGTTACTCAGCTGGCGAACGCCGAGCACGCCCACGCCCGCTTGATCGAGCGACAAGTCGCCTTCGATGGTAAGCCATACGACGATTCCTAGTGAGGCAGCTACAAGCATGGCGGAGACAAGTGCTGCAAGACCGGACCTGACAGCGGTGTATCTGATCACGCCGGCCAAGCGCTTGAGCCGCGCGGCCCAGATAGCACCGAACTGGTCCAGTAGCTCGTCCTCGAGCTCAAACGATCGAATCTCTTTCGCAGAACGCCGGTCAGTCAACAGCGACTCGATGTAGCTGCGCCTTCGATCCCCTTCGGTTTCTTCCCAGCTGAATTTGTAGCGAACCCGGTTGTTCAGCACGGTGACAAGAATCATCGGCACGTAGGCGACCATCGCGACCAGGATCAAGATAGGAGCAATGAATGCCAGGACCACGATGATCGCAACCATGTCGAAGAGCGCGCGGATCAGGTTCAGGCTGCTTTGCACAATCGCCCAGGCGTGGTCCGAGCCGCTCTCGTGGGCTCGTCGGAGCCGGTCGTAGAACTCCGGCGTGTCAAATGATGCGTACGGCACGCTCGACGCAGCCTGCAATACCCGGCCTACCGCGTGCGACTGCACCTGTTCGGCCGCAAGTTGCGCAAGGTCCGCGTGAAGGTTCTCGGCGATCATTGCGACCGCCAGACAGATGCCCGCCAGAATCAGCCAAGGAAGCGAGGCCTCCCACGTTGGTTCATCGGCGAGTTCGCCAAGGAGCTTGCCCGCAGCAGCGAGCAGTCCTGCGGTAGAAAGAGCAGCGACGGAGTTTACAACGAGTGATAACGCCGCCGCGCGCTTTGCTGAAGCTCGCAGCAGCCTTAGTGCATCGCCCAGTACCGATGCGCTTGAGATGCGAAGTGCCACTGCGAAAGGCTAATTACTTGTCGCTCGCAACCCCGTCGCTCTATCGAACCCGAGCTAAATTTCGTCGTCGATGCCTTCGCTGACGCCCTCTTGGAACTCTTTTTGCGCCTGACCAATCGACCGCGCCAGCTTTGGCAGCTTGGCGCCGCCGAAGACGACGAGCACTATTACCAAGACAATGATCAGCTCTGGGGCACCGAGACTCATGTCGACACTTTAGCGCCGGTATTGCCTTCTGCCGTGGCAGGCGCGCTCAGGCGGTTGCGATCTCGGTCAGCGCAGCCTGGCGACTTGCATTGCGCTGACGGCGGATACGCCGACGTTCGCGCTCGCTCATGCCGCCCCAAATTCCAAACTTCTCGCTGTTGGCCAGCGCGTACTCGAGGCAATCGTTTTGCACAACACAATTGCGGCAGACCTCTTTGGCCTCACGGGTTGAAGCACCTCGCTCGGGGAAGAACAAATCAGGGTCTACGCCAAGGCAGTTCGAGAACTCTTGCCAAGATCTATCGAGCATGTTTTTTCGACGCATGGCGCCTCCTCAGGGGAAATCCACCCCCTGTAATTACATCGGTGTCATCATTGTGTCAGCGGTAAACGCGAAAACGCAAGGCCGATCTGGTTTTTTGCGTTTCTTTTTGGCGTGTTTTTGCGGATTTCGGCCGAAATAGGCCCTATTTGGGGACCCAAAGCGGCTAGAAGTAGTTGTTGACAAACGCCACATTGGCCCCAGCGCAGATTCCGATGGGTCATCCGCGACCAAATAATGGACGACTCGGCTCGCGATGTAGCGTCATAGGCTATGACCCCTGCCAGCTCCTCGACCCCTGCCAGCTCCTCGACCCCTACCAGCTCCTCATCGCCGGTTGTGCTCGTCACCGGCGCGTCAAGCGGAATTGGCGCTGCAACTGCTACCACGTTGGCCGAGCACGGTATGCAGGTGCATGCGGCGGCTCGACGCACCGAACGGCTTGCAGAGTTGCGTAGCGCTACTGGCTGTCACGTGCATACCCTCGACGTCTGTGATCCTCCTGCTGTGCAGGCCTGCCTCGCCGATATCGGCGGTGTCGATATTTTGATCAACAACGCCGGACTCGGCCGTGGATGGGGTTCTCTGGCCCATGCAACCTATGCCGATATCGAAATGACCGTGGCCACCAATGTCACTGCCGTCTTGCACCTGACTCAGTCGGTTCTTCCAGCGATGATCGAACAACGCCGGGGCCACATCGTCAATATCGGGTCGATGGCGGGCTTGTACCCGCTGAGCTCTGTTATCTATGGAGCGACCAAAGCAGCCACGAACCGGCTATCGACAAATCTGCGCCTCGAGCTGCAAGGCACCGGTGTTCGTGTGACCGAGATTTGTCCCGGCCGCATCCAAACTGAGTTCTACGACGTCGCGATCGACGATGCCGATGCCCGCAAGGCAGTCCGTGACACCGGCGCTACCGAAGTCACCGCCGCCGAGTGTGCGGACACGATTCTGTACGCCGTGACTCGGGCGCCGCACATCAACATCAATCGAATCGAACTTCAACCAACCGAACAAACCTATGGCGGAAGCCAGTACACACTCATCGAGGACCAAACGTGAGTTTCGCCGACGGGTCATTCACTGGCAAGGTCGTCGCAATCACCGGTGGCGCATCTGGCATGGGGGCCGCATGTGCGCAAACGTTCGCAGATCTAGGCGCAACCGTCGTCATCATCGACCTTGATGGCCAACGAGCAAATAAGGTCGCCAACCAGATCGCGGCGGATGATCCAATCATCGGCGACGTCAGCGACAGCGCTTTTTGCAAAGCCGCAGTTGACACGATCACGACTACCTACCGCCGACTCGACGTGCTTGTGAACGCTGCCGGCACAATTCATCGCGCCGATGCGCTCGACACCAGCGACGAGGATTGGCGGCGCGTCATGGGCGTGAACATCGACGGCATGTTTTACCTCAGCCGCGCCGCCGTCGCTTTTATGGTCACCCGCAAACGCGGCGTCATCGTGAACTTCGGCAGCATCTGGGGCGGTGTCGCGTCGCAGGGCGCTACTGCCTACTGCGTCTCCAAAGGCGCCGTGCACCAACTGACCCGAGCAATGGCGCTCGACCATGTCGAACAGGGCATCCGTATCAATGCGGTAGCGCCAGGCGAGGTCCGCACCCCGATGCTTGCAAGCCAACGCGAGCACCCGCCAACCGAAGACGATCTGCAGGACATCGCCGACGCCACTATTCCAATGAAGCGGTTGGCTGAACCCAGCGAGATCGCCAACGTTGTGGTCTTCTTGGCAAGCAACGATGCCAGCTATATGACCGGCGAGATCGTTCATGTCGACGCTGGCTACACCGCTCGCTAACCATTGGCTCGCAAGCGGGCCCACAGACCAGAGTCGCTGCTAACGCCGACCGGTACGCATCTTTCGTTTGTGTTCGACAAAGTCGACCAGCACGTAGTCGCCAAGTGTTTGCGGTGTGGTGAAGAAGGCCCGGCCGCCGTTGAGCTGCGTGATCTTCTCGATGAATTGGGTTAGATACGTCGTTGCGTCGAGCATGAAAACGTTGATGCGAATGTCCTCGCGGGTGCATCGATTGACCTCGATGAGTGTCTTGTCGATGGTCTCTTGGATAGGCGGGTAGTTGAAGTGTGGGCGGCCGTAGTCGTCGATATGGGCAGTTGGTTCGCCGTCGGTGATCATGATGATCTGCTTGGTACCGCTCTGCTTTGACAACATGTCTCGGGCCAACATGAAACCGTGTTGCATGTTGGTGCCGTAGACGAAATCCCACTGCACGCTCGGTAGCTTGGTCGGCTCGATGACGGTGGCAACATCGCTAAATCCAACGACGCCAAGATAGTCACGCGGGTACTGCGAAGAGATCAGCCCATAGAGGGCCATCGCAACCTTCTTGGCCGGCAGGAAATTATCCCGCATCGGCATCGACAGCGACATATCGAGCATGAGAACGGTCGAGGACCGCACCTGATTCTCGGTGCGTTCGACCTCGAAGTCGTCGGGTGTCAGCTGGACGGGCGTGCCCCCACCGGTGCGAGTGATTGCATTGCGGATCGTCTTGCCGATGTGCAAGTTGAACGGATCGCCCCACTCGTAGGGCTTGGTGGTGTACTCGCGCTCATGGCCCTGACCTGATTCGTGAATCTGATGCCGGCCAACAGTGTTCTTGGCGAGTTTTGCAAACAGATCCGACAGCGCCTGGTTGGCGATCCGGCGAATCGCTCGCGGCGTCAGTTCGAGCTTGCCATCGTTGTTTTCTACAAGGCCACTGTCTTCGAGCATCTTTGACAGCTGGCCAAGCTGCTCGAGCGAGTTGGCGGCGTCGTCGCCCATGAGCTCGCGCGCTCGCTCGATGTCGACTTCGGCCAACGCTCCCGGGTTCGTGGTGCCGCGCAGCAGATTCTCGAGCTGGTCGAGATCGTTGAGCTCGCCCATCATGTCCATCGCCGAACCCATGTCGAGCGGATCGAAACCCGAGAAGTCGTGAGACTGTTGCCAGCCCGCATCAGGGAACATTTGCTGCAGATTCTGCCCGAGCTGATCGACCTGCCACTTGAGATCCATGTCATCGAGCAGCTGATCAGAGAGCGCCTGCATCTGCGCCCGCTGTTCCGGCGTCATCGAATTCATCATTGCCTGCGCTGCGGCCATGCGCTGAGCCATGACCTCGAGCAATTCGTCGAGCGTCTGCGGGTTCTCAGGAAAGAAGTCGCCGAACTCTTCCATGAACCCTTCGAAGTCGGGTTCTTCGCCTTGCTGACGCTGGTCCAACATGTTGTTGAGTTCAGACATCATGTCTTTGAGACGCTGCATGTCCTCGGGCGACATGTCGTTAACGCCTTCGGCCATCTGGTCAAGCTGTTGTTGCATCAGCTGCTCTCGCAGTTGTTGCATCAGGTCATCGAAACGCTGCTGAGATTCGGCCGATTGAAAATTATAGTTTTCGAGGCCCTTGACCTGGCCAGCCAAGTCTGCCGGTAGTAGATCAAGCTGGAGGTTCTTCTCGGTGACCGAGTTTTGTGTCACGTCGTTTCGGCGCTCGTCGCCGGAATTGCGGGCTTGTTCGGCGAGTTGGTCGAGCGCCTGTCGCTCGTCGCTGATCAACTCCCGAAGCTCCTGCGCGATCTCGTCGTAGACCCCGCCAAGATCGTGATTCTCCAGTCGCTGTCTCCGCTCTTCGGCAAGTTGTTGCAAGAGCTCGCGCAAACCCTGGATGTGGTTGCCGTCGACGTCGAACCCTTGCTGCAACAGATTGCGCAGCGCACTGTTCGGGTCACCGTGATGGATGAGCTCATCGCTCAGTTCTGAGAACAAGTCGAACGCGTTGACATCGAAACCGCTCTGGGTGCCGTCCCAAAGCGAATAGGCATAACGCCGCGCCTCGGGGTCTCGTTTGCGACGGAAGCGGCGAAGGACCATGCCGTAACCCTAGGCCACCTCGGGCGCAGGGTCCCAGCGTGTGACACAACTGTCGAAGTCGCAGACCGGAGTCGGTCGACCTGTGGCACAAGCGCTAGCAACGATTTTCGGCCCGGGCTCGCAAACTCTTGCCATGGACTCGACGTAGTGCCGATTGCACTCTCGACACTGCCCGATTTGCCAAGCAGGATTAGCCTGGCGATTTTTCTGATGACAGAAGGTCAGCTGTTGTTGCGTTTGCGGGCAGCGAGAACGAGCAGGCTGCCAGCACCGATCAGCATTGATCCCGCAGCGAGAGGAACACTTACTTCGTTGCCAGTCAGTGCCAGTGATGACGATCCGCTCGCAGTGATGCTTTTTCCGAGAACCTCGTCGGCCACGCCGGTGGTGGTGCTGGTACCGAGGACCTCGTCGGCTGCAGCACCGTCGGCGTTCAACGAATTGATTGCGTCAAGGAGTTCTTGGTCGGTTGCGAAAGACGCCGGTCCGACCGGAGCAGCCAATGAGACGGTCGTAATGGTCGGCGGATAGGTGTCGGCCTGGGCTGAGACCGGACTCGTAAAGAGGCCAACGGTCAGGGCAAGCGACCCAAGAAGCAAGGCTGCAATGCGGAGTGGAGTTTTCATGAAAGAAGTCTTCCGTCGTGGGCCGATGGGATCGGCCTCAGCAACGCATGACTATAGCGCACTTCTCAAATGCAGGGCACACTTCGACCGCAAAAAGTAGCCAGAGCGACACATCACTACTGACAGCGTTCAGTCAAGCCTGCTCAGTGATTGTCGCCCAACTCGAGCGACCGTCAGACCTGCCGCCAGCCACGTGGGAAGATCGACGATGTTGCGAGTGTCGAAAACGGTGGGTGTCGCCATCTGAGACACCACCTGAGTCGGATCTGCCGATGCGTAGACAGGCCACTCGGTCGCCACGATCAACAAGTCGGCATCACGACAGATCTCATACATACCGCCGGTTTCCGCAACTTCTGTGCCAACGGTTGCTTCGGGATCGTGAGCTCGCACCGTGGCCGATTGCGACCTGAGGCGCTCGATGATCTCGAGTGATGGCGACACGCGCGTGTCGTCGGTGCCGGCTTTGAACGAAAGGCCCCATACCGCAATCGTCGCTTGGTCAAGTGGCTTGGCACACAGTTCAACGACACGTTCGACCACATGGTCGAACTGGTGCTTGTTGCTCTCGAGCGCGGCGTCGATCACCGCTAATGGGACATCGAGCGCTTGGCCTGACGCCTGCAGCGCCAGCACGTCCTTGGGAAAGCACGATCCGCCCCAGCCTGGGCCCGGCGACAAGTAGCTCGCACCGATCCGGGCGTCGCTACCCAGACCCTGCGCCACGTCGTCGATATTGGCGTTGACGCGGTGACTCAGTCGGGCGATTTCATTGACGAAGCTGATCTTGGTCGCCAGGAAGGCATTCGCTGCGTATTTGATGAGCTCAGCCGATGCAGGATCGGTGATCTGAATTGTCGTCGCGAGATCTTGGTACAAGCCTGCCGTCACCTGCGCAGCATGTTCGTCGTCGGCGCCGATGATCACCCGGTCTGGCTTGAGAAAGTCCGACACCGCCAGACCCTCGCGCAGAAACTCCGGATTCGATACGACCGAGACATCGCTGCGATCGAGCCAGCCCGTGATGGCGGTCTGGGTCCCTACGGGCACGGTCGATTTTGTGATCAGGACGGTGCCGGGCCGAACTCGATCCTTCAGGTCCGCAACCGCCTTCTTTAAAAAGGTCGTATCCGGTGCACCGGTATTCGAAGGCGGCGTTTGCAGGCAGAGCAGCACGATTCCGATGTCGCCGATGTCATCGATCGATGTCGAAAAAGCGAGCCGCCCAGAGTCGAGTCCCTCGCGTACCAGCGATTCGAGCCCTTGCTCATGGATTGGGATCTCGGCCCGGCGTAACGCGTCGATCTTGGCCGTATCGATATCGATGGCGAGCACTGAATGGCCCAAATGAGCCAGACATGCCGCCGAGGTGAGCCCAACATAGCCAACCCCGAGTACCGCTACTCGAGTAGTTCCCATGGTGATTTCTCTCTCTCAGGGATTTCGCAAACCCGTCGCCAGTAGTCGCCCGGCGAACCGTAACCGCTTTGGAAACCAGGTCCGCCGGTATCTCTCTGCGCAGCGGCCTTTACGGCCTCTGGACGCTAAGTGCGCTAGACCGATAGATCGACTGCGCTCATCCCCGTCGAAGTCAGAAGATGTTCGAACTGGTGCGACAGCCCTTGGGCGAGCGCAACGTTGGGCTCCCATCCGGTTGCTTTTGTCAGCAGCTCGGTGCTTCCACCCGTGCGCTCGACATCGCCGCGAGCCGCTGGCATCTGGTTGAGTTTCAGCGTGACCCCCGTGAGTTCTTCGACGATCGCCATTGCCTCGGCCAACGAAGCCGAACTGCCACCAGCAACGTTGAAAACGGATCCCGCAGCCATCTGATTGTCCGCGACCGCCAAGTTGGCGGCCACGATGTCGTCGACGTAGGTAAAGTCTCGGATCTGCTTGCCTGAACCCAAGAGCGGAAACTCCCAATTGTTGAGCGCGCAGCGAAACAGTCGGTTGAACGCCATATCAGGGCGTTGACGAGGACCGTACACCGTGAAGTAGCGCAGGCTGACTGTGTTGACCCCGCGGGTCGCGGCGTACAACGAGCACAGGTGCTCAGCTGCCAGTTTCGTCACCCCGTACGGCGAGTGAGGTTGGGTCAACGACTGTTCGGTGAGCGGAAAGCTGGTCGCTTTGCCATAGACCGACGAACTCGATGAGTACACCATTTTGGTCGGTGACTCGGTCAGTGCGATGCGCTCGAGCAGCACCTGGGTGCTACGGATGTTGTTTTCGATGTATCCATCGAACTGGTGACCCCAGGAGCCGCGCACGCCCGGTTGGCCGGCGCTGTGAAACACAACGTCGACATCCTCGAGCATTTCGCTGGTCACACGATCGATGATCGATCCCTCGATCAGGCCGAAGTGATCGTGAGCCATGGCCTGCTCTGCGTTTTCGGCCTTGACGGCCCGGTCGTAGTAGTCGGTGAAGCTGTCCACGCCCACGACGCTGTCGCCGCGGGCCAGGAGATGGTCGGCAATATGAGAACCAATGAATCCGCAAGGACCAGTCACAAGCGCTCTCATGTTGCTCTCTCTACTTTGAGGGATCGCAACGATGCAACCACCGAGACTTGTGAACTGCCGCGAGAAATCGCGACGGTGTCACTGTGTCGCTGATTCTGTGTTCGTGCACCAACGCATCAACTCGACGGCCAGATCGGTTGGTGCCACATCCAGAAGTCGCTGTGGGTCGCACACTCTCAGCTGCGATGCGGCGTCGGCGTGCCAGATGCGCGGATGTACGCCTTTGGCCATCGTCTCACCGTCGTGGCCCAGCACCTCGTGCAATTTTTCGTTGGGTCGCAGACCGGTGTACACGATCTCAGCATCTGATTTGTAATGGCGGATCAGGTTTTTTGCGAGGTCGACGATTTTCATTGGCTCGCCCATATCGAGCACCAGTGTTTCGCCAGTGATACCGATCGCTCCGGCCTGAAGCACCAAGCGCGACGCCTCGGGGATGGACATGAAGTATCGGGTGACGTCGGGATGGGTGACGGTGATTGGACCGCCAGCGGCGATCTGCATTTGAAAGGCGGGCAGCACGCTGCCACGACTTCCGATCACATTGCCGAACCGCACGCTTATGAATTGCCCCGGCGCATCCAGACCGGCTCGCAGCGTAAGCGACTCGGCGATCCGCTTGGTCGTGCCGAGCACGCTGGTCGGGTTCGCGGCCTTGTCGGTGCTCACATTCACAAAGTGCGTGACGCCCACGGCTTTGGCGGCGTCGAGCACATTGGCCGTGCCGAAGACATTCGTAAGCAGCCCCTCACGTGGGTGCGATTCGAGCAACGGCAAGTGTTTAAGAGCTGCGGCATGAAACACGATCGAGGGGCAGTGGCGCTCGAACACCTCGAACATGCGGTCACGGTCGCGAATGTTCGCCAGCACGATGTTGTCGTCGTCGAGCAGTCCGTGCCCGGCCACCGAAATCTGCACGCCTTGTAGTGAGGTTTCGTCGCGATCGACCATGACCAGTCGTTTGGGCTCAAACTTAAGTATCTGGCGGCATAGCTCTGAGCCGATCGACCCGCCTGCACCGGTTACAAGAACGACTTGGCCCATCAGGTAGTCCGACACGCTTTTGCCGTCGATCTCGACTTCGGTGCGTCCGAGCAAGTCCGCGATCTCGAGCGGTCGAGCCTCTTCGATTGTCGCCATCATGCCAAATAGATCAGTGGTCGATGGCAGGATCAGCACCGTGAGGCCAGCTGCGTCGGCCTCGGCCGATATACGAGAGATCAGCGCGCCACCAGCGCTTGGCACCGCAATGAGCAAGAGATCGGCTCGGTCCTTCAAACTGGCAATGTTCTCTGTCGAACCAAGAACACGGACACCCTCGATGCTTCGGTTGCGCTTGCGGGGATCGTCGTCGATGAGCCCGACGGGCACATAGCGCGAGCCGGTGTCGCTGAGCATGGACTTCACAACTTGGCTACCGCCGTCGCCGGCACCAAATACGAGCACGCGCTTGCGTCCTCGGGGATCAGGACGGGTTTCTGCCCGACGCAACATGCGCCACATCACGCGCGAGGCAACCATCCAGACGCCAGCTCCGCTCATGCCGAGCAACACAACCGAGGTTGGCGCTCGCGGATCGAAGACCAACATGTTCACGAGGCAGCCAGCAGCTGCCGCCACCGTCCAGGCCAGCGCCAACACCGAAAGCTCTTCGAACGTCGAGACGCGGTACCGATTGCGGTATAGGAAGAGAAACCACCCTGCGACCAGAAAAACGCCAGCAGCTATCGACGCAACCCAAAAGATGGTGCGCCATTGTAAAGCAACTGTTTCGAGTTCAGAGCGAAGGAGCCCGGCTACCGCAAAGGCCGGGATGAAAGCGAATATGTCCGATAGAGCCAGCACCGCCGGGTACATTCGCCGCAGTGCAAAAGCAAATGACCGAACTGGTTTCGGAAGGTTATCGATAGTCACGATTCCCCTCTCGATGAGGTGTCTGATTTGTCGTCGGCGGATGCCGGACGGGCGACAGCGTACCGGCCGAACTGGGTCAGAGCTTCGCCGATTTGCAAGAGTTGAGTCTCAAATTTGGCTCGCGACGACGATGCGGGGCTAGCCGGCGGAGTCGACCCGGGATTGGCCCTCAAATAGTTGACTTTCACCACAGAACGCGCACCATAGCCATGACGAAATCGCAGCACCGCGCCCCATTTTGGTGCAAACGCTGCTTTGCGTTGGACTCGCCGCGGTGATTGCGGTATTCAACGCGACTACCCCCAGGCAACGCCGCCGTCGATTTTGATGGTCGCGCCGGTGGTGTACGAACTGGCTGGGCTGGCGAGGTACATGGCAGCGCCCACGATCTCGTCCGGTGCACCGATGCGACGGAGAGGAACTTGGCCTTCGATGTGCTCTATGACTTCGTCGGTCCATGCGTCGGCAATGTCGGTTGCGAACGGTCCGGGCATGATCGTGTTGACTCGTACCTTGGGCGCGTAGGCGTGTGCGAACGATCCGGTCAGGGCGTTGACGCCAGCTTTGGCAGCACCGTACGCCGTCTCGTTCGGGCTGGTGACCAACGAGGCAGTCGAACTCACGTTGATGATCGAACCGCCGTCCTCTTCGGCCATTCGTTCGCCGAACAAGGCACACAGCCGGAAGGGGCCCCGCAGGTTGACCTGGATCACCTTGTCGAAAAGTGCCTCGCTCACATCGGTCAGCTTCCCGTACAGCGGCGACATGCCAGCGTTGTTCACCAAGATGTCGCACTGACCGAACAACTCGTATGTCTTGGCGAACAGGGCGTCGCAGTCGTCCCATTTTCCGACGTGGCACTCGACGGCTTCTGCGCGTCGCCCGGTCGCAGCAGCGATTTCTTGCGCAGCCGTCTCGCATTGGTCGAGCTTGCGACTTGCGATCACGACATGGGCACCAGCACGCGCGAATGCGTCGGCCATCTGGCGGCCGAGTCCCCGGCTTCCGCCGGTAATCACAGCGACCTTGTCGGTCAGATCAAAGAGCCGCTCTTCTGGATGCATGCACCCAGCGTCGCACGTGCAGCGCCTGTCGCCAAAGCAGCCGTCGAACCGCTATCAGACGGCGACCAGCGTTGCTGAAAACAGCAGGACAAGAAGCATCAGGTTGTGAAGGTCGTCGAGGCGCACGACATCCCATCGGTTCGGTCGGCTCATCGTTGAGACTTTCGCCAGCATTGTTCGTAGGATCCCCGAATATGGAGAAGCCAGCTGTCGTCGTGTTCCTCCACGCGCATCCCGACGACGAGGCCATCTTCACCGGCGGGACGATGGCACTTCTGGCCGCACAGGGCCACCGAGTCGTTCTGTGCGTGGCCACTGCGGGCGAAGGCGGCCTGACGCTCGCCGACGAAATTGATCTGGCAAGTGCACGCCGGGCTGAAACGCTCACGTGCTGCGAAGCACTCGGTGTGAGCGACACGGTCTTTCTCGACTTCGCAGATTCAGGCTTGGCAGGAGAAAATCCCGACGGGTTCGCTCATGTCAACGTGATGGCCGCGACCGAGCACGTCATCAAAGCACTGGCACCCTACGGCAACATCGACGCGCTCGTGAGCTACGACGACCATGGCATCTACGGCCACCCTGACCATGTGCAGGTCTACCGAGTAGGCCGCGCAGTGTGCGCCCGAATGGGCATCGAAACCCGCTACGAGTCGACTGTCGACCGCGAATATCTGCACTTTGTCGAGACCCATGTGGTTGTCGAGGCCGGATTGGGTTCACGCCCCGTGGGTCGGGGGTTGGCTGCCAGCCAGCTTGGAATGCCGTCGCTGCTCATTGATGTAACGGTCGATGCGAGGACGGCGCTTGATACCAAAAAGATTGCAATGGCGGCGCACGCAAGTCAGCTTCCTGCTGATGCGCCGGCGTTCGCGCTGGGCCAGCAGAACTTTGCTGCGGTGTACGGCTACGAGTGGTTTGTGCGCCATGGCCCGGCGAGCGTCATAGATGATCTCCCGCTTGCCTAACGCGTCGCGAGTTGCACTGCCTACTGTTTGTGCTCCATGAACAACATCGATCCGTACCTTTCGTTCGACGCACAGGCGTGGGCGAAGCTGCGCGCCGCAACCCCCATGACGCTCGACGAGGCTGATGTCGAGCGCCTTCGGGGCGTGAACGATCAGATCTCGATCGACGAGATCGAGCAGACCTACCTGCCGCTTTCTCGGCTGCTCAGCCTCTATGTAGGGGCGGTTCAGGATCTGTCGCGCACCACCGATATTTTCCTGGGTACGCCTCCGGACAAGGTCCCGTATCTGATCGGTCTGGCTGGCAGCGTTGCCGTTGGAAAGAGCACCAGCGCCCGTGTTCTGCAAACGCTCTTGTCGCGGTGGCCAAATAGCCCTCGGGTCGACCTGATCACGACCGACGGTTTCTTGCACCCCAATGCAATCCTCAAGGAGCGCGGGCTGATGGGGCGCAAAGGCTTCCCCGAGTCCTATGACCAGCGAGCGCTGCTCGACTGCGTCTCTCGGCTGAAGTCGGGCGAGCAGAACATCGAGATACCGGTGTACTCCCATCTCACCTACGACGTTTTGCCGGACCGACGACGACTGATCGAGGCGCCCGATGTCGTCATCATCGAGGGGCTCAACGTTCTACAAACCGGTGCAGCCACACCCGAGGGCCCGCGGGTCTTCGTGAGCGACTACTTCGACTTTGCGATCTACATCGATGCCGATCCTGAGGTCGTGCGCACCTGGTACATCGAACGTTTCTTGACGCTGCGCGAATCGGCGTTTGCTGATCCTCGGTCTTACTTTTCTCGCTATGCGTTGCTGAGCGACGACGAGGCTGTCGAGACCGCATCGGGCATCTGGGATGCCATCAATGGCCCCAACCTGGTCGAGAACATTGCACCAACCCGAGCGCGGGCCGACCTCGTGCTGCGCAAAGGCCACGATCACAAAGCCGAAGAGATCCGTCTTCGCCGGCTCTAAGGAATCGTCGATTCGAGGGCATTGCGGTCGCCGGTCGACACTCGCGATACCAAGGTGACGAGAAGCGCATTCGGCCGAGCTGGGTCGCCCAAGCTGAGTCGCCCAAGCTGAGTCGCCCAAGCTGAGTCGCCCAAGCTGAGTCGCCCGAGCTGAGTCGCTCGCGGCATCGTCGCTCGCGGCATCGTCGATCTGCCCTCGCTCGGTCATGGGTTCGTTGTCGCAGACCCGACGACGACCCGACAATTCCACGCCCCGCACTCACTCGAACGATCCATCGTCACTAGCTACGGGACAGGCACGACGGCCGCCGTCGCCTTCGCCAAAGACCCGGACAACTACGGTCTGATAGAGTCGGCGATACTGGGGCGGTCTGGACGCGACTGGACGTGATCGGTCATGAAAATAGCGTCGTGGAATGTCGAGTCGATTCGGGCCCATCACGATCAAGTCGTCGAGTGGATCAATCGTCACGAACCCGACGTGGTGTGTCTGCAAGAGACCAAGGCCGGGCCTCGCAAGTTCCCCACCCAGGCTTTCGTAGCGCTCGGCTATGACCTCGTCACCCACGGCGGCGACGACGGCCGCGGCGGTGTCGCCATTGCCTCGCGACATGACCTCGACGATATACAGCTCGGCATTCCGGGCGCCATTGCCCCTCTTGATGAGCCACGGTCGATTGCTGCGACGATCGGAAACCTCAGACTGCACACCGCATACGCTCCCAATGGTCGCAAAGCCGGCACTCACGCCCACCAGGTCAAGCTGGCGTGGTTCACGTTGTATACCGCGTGGATCGAAGCCGAGCGCGGTGAGTTCGACGAGCTTCTGGTGGCGGCAGACCTCAACATCGCGCCGCTGGACATCGACATCTGGGAGCCGGCTCGATATCGCAAGCGCAACTTGACCAGTCCGCCAGAACGAGCTGCGTTCGCATCGCTTCTTGAACAAGGCAATCTGGTCGATGTCGTGCGCAAGCGACATGGCCAGGCCTCGGTGTTCACCTGGTGGAATCGGCGCTCTGACTTCTACGAGACCGACCGCGGGTGGAGGTTGGATCACATTCTGGCGTCGCCGCTGCTCGCCAGCCGCGTCGAGCAGGTGGTCATCGATCGCGCCGAGCGCGGCCGACCCAGATCGGCCGACCACGCGCCGCTGTTAGTGACTCTGAACTCGTAGTTCGTTGCATCGTGACACTGTCGCGTCCTGACATCGTTGCGTCCTGACATCGTTGCGTCGTGGCCGGGTCGCGGCAGACTTGTCGACGTGAGCGATTCCGATCTTGTAGCCCCGTTCATGTGGGGCGTCACGTCTTCGTCGGTGCAGACCGAGGGAGTTCACCCCGCAGCCGATTGGTCGCGCTGGGAACGCGACAAGCTGGCGCCAGCGTCGAGCGATGGAAACGGTTTCGCCACCAACTTCCACGATGACCTGGCGCTAATCGCGAGCCTGGGCGTGACCGACATCCGGCTCACCCTCGAGTGGGCCCGGCTTGAACCGCTCGAGGGTAAGTTGCACGGCGAAGCGCTCGACTTCTATCGCGATGTCGTCGGCCACGCCCGCCAAGTTGGTCTGCGACCCTGGCTTACGCTGCACCACACGAGCCTTCCTGGCTGGTTTAGCGAAGACGCCAATGGCTTCCTCGACGAACGCGGCCGTGAGTACCACTGGATGCGACACGTCGACCGATGCGCCGAAGAGTTTGGTGACCTAGCCGCCGGGTGGACGCCGATCGAAGATCCGATCGGCTGGGCGCTGCGTGGTTACGGGCTGGCAAGTCGACCACCGGCCCGTCGCAGCAACACCGACCTGGGTATGCGCACCTTGTACGAGGCGATCGAGGGCGCCCTCGTTGCCGATCACATGGCGGCGCGGCATTTGCGGGCCGGCGGAGCTCGAACGATGGCGGTCCGGGGAGTACCTACCGTATTCGCCGCCGTCGACGACGAGCGCTCCGACCTCGAAAAGCGAGCTGCGCAGAAACACGTGCGCTGGTGGGCCGCCGTACTGTTCGACTCGTGGGTTGCCATGGCCAGCAACGGCGAGTTGGTGCTGCCAGATCGCCGACCGATTCATGATCAGGAATGGGTCGCCGACTTCGACGTGATCGGCTTTGGATTCGATCATCCGATTAGCGTGGATCACACGGGCAGCATGCGCCCCTACCCCACGACGGCAACTCGGGCCGATTCCGGGTTTGCGCCTCTGCCCGAGGAACTCGGTGTGCTGCTGCAGCGCATGCATGACCGGCTCGACACGCCGCTGGCTATTGCCTCCAATGGCGTTTCGACGACGAACGACGACTGGCGCACTGAACTACTCGATGAAACACTCCGCATCGTCGATGACGCCCGCGCCGACGGCATCAACCTCGTTGGCTACTTCCACGACACTGCGATCGACGGCTACGAGTGGCGCGCCGGCTTTGACACCCAGCGTGGCCTGATCGCCAGAGACCGGTCGCTGAAGCCCAGCGCCAACCTCTACCAAGACCGAATCGCCAACCGCCAGCAGCACCCGGTGCAGTGACGGTGCTGGAGCGGGGAAATGGCGACTCGCGCTGGATCTGCCCTAACGTTGGTGCATGAGCCTTACCGCAGATCCGTCCCATGAGAACCTTCCCCGGGCGAGCTTCAAGACGTTCGAAGAATCAACCGCCGAGGACTGGGCCAAGATCGTTCCCCAGCTCAGCGTGACCCAAGGCTTCGTTGCCGATCGGGTGATCGGGCTTCTCGGAGACCTCGAGGCCGACCACGGTGGCTTCCCGGTCAACCGGCTTGAGCACAGTCTGCAAACGGCAACCCGAGCCGAACGCGATAACCGCGATGACGAGTACGTGTTCTGCGCGTTGATCCACGACATTGGTGACACGCTGTCGCCGTTCAACCATCCCGATATTGCCGCCGCAATTGTCAAGCCGTTTGTGAGCGAGGCCAACCACTTCATGGTCCAGAACCATGGCGCCTTCCAGGGTTACTACTTCTGGGACTACATCGGTCTCGACGGCAACGCCCGCGAAGCGTTTCGGGACTCACCGCACTTCGACCACACCGAAGAGTTCTGCCGCGTTTATGACCAAACCGCCTTCGACGCCACTTACACCAGCAACCCGCTCGAGCACTACGAGCCGCTCATCCGCCAGTTCCTCACCCCCGGGTAGTACCTACCTAAAACGGAATCTGCGACCTATCAAGACACAACGTGTCCTTCAGGCCGCAGACTCATTTTGTTCTTGGTGAGCGTGCTCAAGCCAGCAGCGGCTCCTGGGTAGCGAAGCGGTCCGCGACTACGGACTCACACGCTAGAAATAGGGTGGGGCAACTAAGACCGGTCGCTTCCCTCGGCGGCGATACCGCTCCCTTACTCAAATACTGCGATGTCCATGCCAGCTTGCACCGCGTAGGGCAGGTCCCGGAGTTCATCGAATCCAAGACCGCCGAGGTCTTCGATCCACTGCATTGGCTCGTTGATGTCTAGTTCAGCATTCATGACAAGTGACTTCCTGAGTGGCCCACGTCGTTGTGGGTTGGGGACTCCGTCATTATTTGCGCTTTTTCAGCCTTCGACCAGCGAAAATCAGACGAAGAGTCCGGAAATTAGCCCTGAAGCCGAAAGAACCGTCGATTTTCAAATCAGAAGAAAGTCAATTCTTCAGATTCCGACAAATACAGCAGCTGATTAGCGGCGTCTGATCCATGCGGGACACAGGTACTGGCGCTCGACGAGCACGAATGCTCCACCGATTACAAAAAGCACTGCCACCATCGAAAGCAGCACGAGCTCGGTGCTTCCCGTGCTGGGAAGCTCACCATCGTCGCTGGACCCGCCTGTCGGCCTCGGGGTAGGACCGGGTGTTGGGTCAGGCTCGGGGGTCGCCGTGGGCTCCGGCGTTGGCGTGGGTTCTGGCGTTGGCGTAGCTTCTGGCGTTGGCGTAGCTTCTGGCGTCGCCGTAGCTTCTGGCGTTGGCGTAGCTGAGGGTTCAGCGACCGCCTGGTCCTGGGGACAATCGGTACCGGCGATGCAACTCACCCAGACTGCAGCAATCGCAGCGCCGGCTTCGTACTCGGTGGTTTCGAACTCGTCGTCGTCGTAGATTCCAACGTTGGTGCCACCAATACCGGGCGTGCGGAACGCAATGCGGCCCTCGGGGCCGTTTTCGAACGACACGAATTCGCGACCCTCGTTATCTGGATTCCACGCCAACGTGGCGTCGCCATAGATTGCTTCGGCGTCGGCAATAGAAGTCGTTGGACCAACACCCTCGGCGGTTGCGTAGTCGCCGTTGCTAACGATGAAGAGGGTGAGTTGGTCTGTCCGGTCGGCCATTGCGGCCCGGAACTGGACGTCGCCGTCGCGACGCACGACGCGACCGTCAAAATCGACGGTGATACGTACTTCCTCGCCAATGTCGTAGTCGGGACCAAGGGAGGTCGCCAACTCGTCGGGGGTCAGACCCAACGATGCTGCGCCGACTCCACCTGCGGTGATGAGCAACTCGTCGCTCGTCTGAGCTTGTGCTGTGCCGGGCAGTAAAAGCAACAGAAACAGGGCTACAACGGCGACAGATTTGGGTTGAATGCGCGAGTGATGCATGGTCTCCAGACCTTCACGGAGCTCCACCCGCCTCATAGTTGTAGCAAGCATTGTCCTCGCAAGCACGGAATTGCCTGTATTTCTTTATGACGTTTCAACGTCGGCGACGTCGGGCTGCGGCTCAAAGAACTTGTCTATCAGCGCCTCGACACATACGCCAAGAAGCGTCGATGGAATCGGACTTGCCGGCTCCTCGCGAATCTGGCTTCGAGCTACGCCCAGCTCGGGAAGTACCAACTCACGCATGGTGATGCCTTCGGTCAGCGCGGCCACCGCAAGCGCTAGATGCCCATACGCAGCATCGCCGAATTCGGAGCGGGGCCTCAGGCCAATGAGCTTGCCGAGTGGGCGGTACGCATCGTCGATGCGCTCGGCTCGGTTCTTCGTTTCTGCTTCGCTGGCCCAGGCAACGATTTCGGGATCCCTGCTGGAGGCCGGTTGCGAGGCCAACGTGTGTTTGATTGCCATGTCGGTCGACAACAGTCCGGTGCCATCGCCTTGGTCATTGGGCGACAGGCCCACCTCGAGTGCCGCCTGTATTGCCACCCGAGCAATTTCGTGGCCGGTCAGCTCTCCGTGTTGTTCAAGGGCATGCGCAGTAGCTTCTTGAGCAGCCTCGGCGAAGATCGAACCCTCGCGCGTTTGCAGCCATTGGCGCAGCACCGTGCGCTGAAACAAGGCTTGTGGTGCGTAGTCATCGTCGATCGCCCACGCTGCGTGACTCGAGGACCGCGGCACGTTGGTCGAAGCGCAGGCGGTTTCGAGCGTGATGTGTTCGACACCGAAGTCCATCCCAACAAGCTCTAGTTGTCGCAAACCTTCGGCCACGAGTACTCGGCGGGTCTCTTCGGCCGAGCGTCTGGGGCGGGATTTCTTTGAGACCATACGTCCTCGAATGTATCTGGCTTCGGCACCCTCCGGCTCGGGAAGCTTCCGAAGCGGGACGGCCGCCGCCGTGATTCGCGAAGGACCATAGTTTTGTTGGCCGAGCTACACAAGGCCTTCTTTGTCTAGGCGCGGCGACTTCCGACCAGGTCGGCCATCAGCTGCACAGATTCCTCGGTGGGATTTGCGATCTTGAAGCCGGTGATACCCGAGTCGGCCCAAGCAGGCCACCGTTCCTCGATCCGCTTGATCGACCCGTAGAGACCGGCTTCATCGACGTATTCGTCGGGGATCGCGTCGATGGCTTCCTGCTTGCGGCCCGCCAGATACAGCTCCTGAACTCGTTCGGCGACGTCGCCGTAACCGCGCTGCACCATGTGCTGATTGTGAAAGTTCAGATCTTTGTGGCCCATTCCGCCGGCGTAGAGCGCAATGCCAGGTTTCACTGTTGCAAGCGCCGCGCCGATGTCGTCGGTGATGGTGACCGGTCCGCTGCCCATGATCTCGAAGTCGTTCCATGACTTGCCGTTGCCTGCCCGCCGGAACCCCTCTTCTATCCACGGGCGGAAATGTTCCATGCGTCCGGGCACGAAGTGCATCGGGAGCCAGCCATCGCATAATTCGGCCGTGAGCTTCACGGTTGCTTCTGACCCGGACCCCAGCCAGATCGGCAGCGCCTTGTTCGTATGCAAGATCGACATGAGCGGCTTGCCAATTCCCATTGCGCCGTCGCCCTGGTACGGAAGCTGATACTCGCGGCCGTCATGAGTCACCGGGTCCTCGCGCATGTTGACCTTGCGCATGATCTGGATGTAGTCGCGAAGTCGCCAGTACGGCTTGCCCCATGGTTCGCCGTACCACCCCTCGACGATCTGGGGACCAGACACGCCAAGACCAGCAATGACCCGATTTCCGCCCGCAAGCGCATCGACCGTTTGGGCCTGCATGGCCGCCATGGCAGGTGCTCGGCCAGCAAGCTGCATGATGCCGGTGCCCAAGCGGATGCGCTTGGTGTGCGCTGCAACCCACGCCAACGGCGTGATCGCGTCGGAGCCGTACGCCTCGGCAGTCCACACCGAATCGAAGCCCAGCCTTTCGGCGAGCTGTACCAGTTCGAGCGGGATGCGCAGCTTCGCACCCGAATACCCAAGAGACAATCCAAGCTTCATGAGTCGAGTCTGACCGCGCGGCCCCCATCGCACAAAGCGCAGGTGACGACGTGGCGCCTCTGGGCTGGATTGGGCGCATGAGGCTAGGTTCGTCAGATGGCCAACTCTGTACTCGATGGTGTGCGAGTGCTCGACTTCACGTCGGGTCCTGCAGGTGGACTCGCGACCACCGTCCTTGCTGACTTCGGCGCCGAAGTCACCAAGGTCGAACCTCCCGGCGGCGACCGATTTCGTCGCCTCGCCGCAAGCCCGTTCTGGTTACGGGGCAAGCGCAGCGTCGTGATCGATCTCGACGATCCTGACGGCAACGCCGAGGCGCGCACGCGTGCTGCGGCCGCCGATGTGGTGGTGGTCAGCGGCCCTCCGTCGCGTCTTCGACGATGGGGGCTCGACGGTTCGCTCTGCGACACCAGCCGCGGTTTGGTGCACTGCACGATCAGCGGATGGGGCACCACCGGGCCGTATGCAGAACTGCCTGGCTACGAGGGCATTGTCGCCGCCAAGTCCGGGCGGATGGCTGCATTCGATGTGCAGCTGCAACAAGATCGCCCCGTTTTTGCTGCGGTTCCGGTCGCAACTCATATTGCGAGTCAAGCTGCGGTGCAAGGGATCGTGGCTGCCCTCTACCAGCGCCAACAGACAGGTGTCGGCGCAGCAGTCGAAGCCAGCCTGGTCCAAGCACTTATGCCGTTTGACTTGGTCGATCTACTGGCCCGCCAGATAAGCGAGCGCGACGGCCGAAGTTTCAAACCGCTGCGCACGCTAAACCCCATGCCCACGTTGAACTATCACCCACTGCGCACCAAAGACGGCACGTGGATTCAGTGTGGCAACCTGCTCGAGCACCTCTTCTATTCGTTCCTCGATGCGACCGATTTGCTTGGTGAGTTTCTCATCGAAGAGCAGTTTCAAGGCAGCCCGGCTACGTGGTCGCCCGAGGCGACCGAACAAGCTCGAGATCAGATGCTGCTGCGCATGCAAGAACGCACCGCCGACGAGTGGATGGAAGCATTCGCGATCAACGGCAACGTTGCCGCCGAACCAATCGTGTCGAGCCAAGAAGCGATGCGCCATGTCGATCTCGTCGATGGCCAAGGATTGGTCGAGATCCACGACCAGATCGTCGGCGCGACCATCCAGATCGCGCCCATTGCAGAACTGTCCGACACGCCAGCCAACACACCAACTGGTGCCCCGACCGTTGGTCAACACAACGACGAACTTGCGTCGCCGAATTCGGCTGCTACTTTTTCGGCGACGCCACCGTCGCAGGCTGAACTCTCGACTGCGCAGCCCGGACGGCCCCTCGACGGCGTCACTGTCCTCGATCTGTCCACCATCATCGCTGCGCCACTCGGCGCGTCGATGTTGGCCGATCTTGGGGCTCGGGTCATCAAGGTCGAGCCGTTCGGAGGTGACCCGTTTCGGGCCATGCTGATCGAAGGGCGCATGGCGGTCAAGACCAACGTCGGCAAGGAATCAATATGCATCAACCTCAAGACAGCCGAGGGTCAGGGTTTGCTTCACGAGTTGGTCGTCGACGCCGACGTGTTGGTCCACAACTTCCGCGGCGACGTCCCAGACAAACTCGGTATCGGCTATCCGCAACTCAAAGCCATCAATCCAGACTTGATCTGGGCCGTCGTCAATGGCTACGGCCCGCACGGACCCGGGGCTCCGCGTCCTGCGACCCATCCAGTGATGGGTGCGTGTACCGGCGGTGTTGCCCATCAGGCCGGGCAGGCACTCACGCGAGACTGTCCGACGTTGGAAGATCTGCGTGAGGCCTCGCGCCAGATCATGGCGGCAAACGAGGCCAACCCAGATCCCAACACCAGCGTGACGGCCGCTTCGGCCATCGCGCTGGCCCTGTTCGCCCGCAGGAAAAACGGTGGGGGTCAGCAAGTTCGCATCAACATGCAAGTTGCGAATGCGTGGGCCAATAGCGACGACTTCTTGTCGTACGACGGCAAACCCGAGCGCGACGGAGTCGACGCAGAGCACTACGGCACCCATGCGGGCTATCGGCTGTACGAGACCGCTGATGGATGGGTGTTTCTCGCCGTAACGACCGACCACGAGTTCGCACGATTCTGTCTGGCCGCTGGCTGCGACCTGACCAGCGACGATCGCTTCACGTCTGTTTCGACAAGACGAGCCAACAACGGCGCACTCGCCCGCGCAATTGCCGAGCTTTTTGCGACCCGATCAGCCAGCGAGTGGGAAACCCAGCTGATCGCAGCGGGAGTGGCGTGCGTACGAGCCGATGGCATCGAGGTCGACCGGTTCATCGCTGAAGACGCTCACATGTTGGCCAACAATTGGGCGCCGCTGGCAGATCACACCCGTTTTGGTCGACTTCGACGGTGGGGGCCAGTCGTTACCGTCAGTGGGCCAAACCCGAACTACCGATCGGCGCCACTCGCAGGCGAACATACCGACGCCATTTTGAGCGAGCTCGGCCACGACGATGCCACCATTGCCGCATTGCGAGCTGCGAAGGTCGTCAACTCCGAATCGCCCTAGACCTGGCCTCGCCGACCTCGCTGACAGGTCTTCTCTCCCTACCATGGGTGAGCCGTCAAATTGCTCCGCCTGCGGCCGAAGAAGTGAGTATGGATCAGATTTTTGAGCTGCCGCCACGGCTCATTCATGAGCTCGAAAAGGTTATTGCAGGCCAGCGAGATCATCTCGATCTCGTGCTCGCCACGCTGCTCAGTCAGGGCCACCTGCTGCTCGAAGATCGGCCCGGCGTTGGCAAGACCGTTCTTGCCCGCGCGTTGGGCATCGTGCTCGGTGTGCCGTTCGGCCGTATTCAAGGCACCCCCGATCTGCTTCCGACCGACGTCACGGGCGTGCACGTCTTTCAGCCGACCAGCGGCCAGTGGGAGTTCAGGGCTGGTCCGGTGTTCACTTCGCTGCTGCTTGTCGACGAGTTGAACCGCGCCACACCCAAAGCGCAATCTGCGCTACTCGAAGCCATGGCCGAAGGCCAGGTAACCATCGACGGCAACACGTACAACGTGGGTCATCCTTTCATGGTAATTGCAACCCAGAACCCGCGAGGCGAAGTCGGCACCCATGCGCTGGGTCACGCGCAGATCGATCGATTCGCAACGATGTTGCAACTGGGCCTGCCAGGCCGCGAAGCCGAACGAGCGATCTTGCATGGCCGTGCGGGCGTCGGTCAACTCTCGGAACTTCGTCCGGTCGTTGCGCCCGGTGAGCTGCCGAAGGTGTTCGCCCATGTTGCGGCCACCCGGGCGTGCGAGTCGATGGTCGATTACGTGCTCACCCTCATCGAGACCGTGCGTGAGCTTGATCCTTCGATCTGGCTCAGTGTGCGGGTTGCCCAAACGCTGCTCGGTGTGTCGCGAGGTCAGGCGTTCATGAGCCAACGTGATTACGTTGCGCCCGAGGATGTCCAGAAGTCGACCCTGGCGGTCCTCGCCCACCGGCTGCCTCGCTCACTCGAACTGTCCGCAGTGCAAGCGGCACTCGAACAGGTTCCTGTGCCCGTCGATGCCCACTGAACCAAACGATTCGACAGTCGCCAGGGCTCCGACTCAGCTCAACCTGACCGCAGCGGGCTGGGCGGTGATAGTCATGGCGGTCGCCGCAATCTTCATCAGCGCGCAGCGGCGCGTGGCCATTGGTTTCATGATTCCGCTGGTGGCAGCATTGGCGATCGATCTTTATCTGAGTTGGTACGTGCTGTCACACCGGCAGGTTTCGATTCGCCCTGGCCGCACGGTTGTGTACCACCCCCACGGAATTCCGTTGAGCATCGAGGCCAATGGCCGGTCAACACCGCTGCTGGTCAAGATCGTGCTTCGTGGCGCCGAGGATAGGACCGTGAGCGTCACCGATGAACGTGTGCTCGTGGAGTGGAATCCGTTGCGGACCGGAGTTGTCAACTACATGCGGTGCAACGTGTCGTGCTCGGTTTTTGGATTGGCGTTGGCCCAGCGTTGGCAAACCCACTTGACGCCGATGCTGCATTGGGCCCCGGCACCTCGAGAGGTGCAGCTCGTTCGACCCGAAGCCATCGACGAAGTTTCACGGCTGCGCGAGTACGTGCCCGGCGATCGAATGAGCCGAGTGTCGTGGCCAACCACGGCTCGTACCGGCCGCATGCATGTGCGAGCCGCAGGCGAAGGTCACGAAGAGTTCGTGGTGGTCGTGAACCTGGGGGGCACAACCGGCGAGGCCGGCGAGAGCGCGGTCGTCGACGGTTTCACTGCGCGTCAGCTAGCCGCCGGCGGCATCGAAGGCGAAGGAAATGTTGGCGACCATCTCAGTGCGGTGCTCGATGAGACATTGCGACTGGCTGCGACCCTGATCTCGCAACTACTCGAAGACGGTCATCAGGTCCGGCTCTTAACCAGCGAGTTCGACCCGGAGGTACTCAGCGCGCTGCGCCGATCCGCGATTGACACACCACGATTGGCGGAGGAACTACCCCCGGGACTCGTCGCTGAACCAGTGGTTGTCGATCAGTTCGTGCTCGACGATGACCAACTCGCCCGCCGCTTGGCCCGCGCCGAAGCTGGGGCCGACCTGACCTGGGGCTACGGCAGTTATGTCGACGTTTCGATGCTGGGCATCAGGACGATGCCATGAACAATCCGTTTGGTAACAGTGCTGTGGCAGAGCGTCCAAAGTCTGAGCTCGCAAAGAACTCGGCGAACCGCATCTTGGTCGCCGCGGTGGCCTTCGTGGTGTTCTCGTTGATCACCACCAACCTCGACCAGAGCACCCAGCGCTGGCTCATGCCGTTGATCCTGGTGGTGGTCTTCATCCGGGCCGCAATCAAGATCCCACCCATCGCGATCTTAATCTTGCTGTTTGCTGCCATGAACGCCGGGTCCTGGTTCATCCTGATCGCAGCACCTGGCACCATGCTGCTGGCCCGGCGTTACCAACGCCAGCGCCAACAGATCGACCTCACGCCCCTCCACGTTCGACGAACGGTCTTGCTGGCTGTCGCTGCCCTCGTTGCGGTGCTTCCATTTCTTGGATCATCGGCGGGTGCCTGGTCTCGAAACGAGTTCAGCCCGACGGGCTCGGCCGCGCCACTCTTCGAACCTAGCCGTACCGGCCAAGGCGCTCTTGAGCGATTTGCCCGCTGGCTCGGGTTCGGCCCTGACTACGTGTTGGGCGACGAAGGTCCTGAGCTGATTCCCCAAGATGTCCCTGCCCAGCCAGATGATCCATTTAACTGGTGGATCCTGGTCGCCATCGTCGCGACTCTGATGCTTGCTGGACTGGCGTGGTGGTTGTGGCGTCGTCGTTCGTCTCGGGTGACGCCACTGGCCGGTCCAGCGGCCGCCACTCCCCTCGCCCGGCTCGAAGCGCTCGGTGAGCAGATTGGACGGCCCCGGCGCGATCACGAAGGCGCCATCACCTACAGCAAGCTCCTCGCCGAGCGCACCGGCGATACTCGACTGGCCGAAGCCGGTCCGCTGGTGTCTGGCCAGGTTTATCAGAGTGCGTTCGCGATGCCGGGCCGAGTCGACGAGTCTCTGCGCAGGATTGAGACATCGCCACCGCCGCCTCCGTCGCTTGGCGAACGATTCTCGGCACGATTGACGAGCCTAAGACTGAGCCCCAAGGCGCTACTGATCGGGGCTGTTGGCTTTGTGGTGCTTGTCATTGCGGGCTGGTTGGCCGCCACCCAGTTCGGCGATCTCGACGAGGACCGCTCACTCTTGCAGCTCTACGCATTCTCGATGCGCTGACTAGGTCGGCGCCGTCAGCTGATCAGGCGCAGGTCGCTTCATTCTGTACCGAGGACATCGACGATGTCTGCGTCGGATGCTCCGAGCCAGCGCACCATGCCGCTGCGTTGGCCGGTATGCAACGAGGGTCCAAGTCAGGTACGCCCACACTCGTCGTGATCGATCTCCTCAGCGGAAACGACGGGGGGACAACCCGAACGAACCTGCCAGCGCGGCGACGGCTGCTGTGCTGGAGAGTTCGAGGAATTGACGACGATCCAGGCACATCGTCGACACCGAGCACCACCTGATCGCTTCCGTCATGCACCGACTGTTCCACTGTTCACGTTGGCCTTCGGAGAATCCCCAGCCGATCTTGCGCCCAACCAGGCCACGGTGTCTTCGTCTTGCACAGCGCTAACTTCAACTTCGGACCTAGGTGGTCACACCACCCAAGCTAAGGCTCGGCGCAAATGTCGACCGCGGCTGGGCGGTCAGCAGCGATTGCGCCAGCGATCAGCCGGCGGCTGGCGCAAGCTCGACCAACGCGCCGGCCTCGACGACAGAACCAATTGCTTCGCCCGGAATACCTATCACGAGCGAGTTGGCGTTGCCATCGAAATCGCCGATTGCGAGGGAGCTACCAAACCGGTCGCCCTGCTCGCCCCAACCCGGCATATTCTCCGAGCGTCCGCTCAGCCACAACGCCCCGCTGTTGCCAACGCCCGATCCATTGCTTGTAAACACGAGGACTGCGCCTGCGGCTGGCGTACTCCCCAGAGCTTCGCCAGCAACGCCGACCAACAAATCGCTCCGTCCGTCAGCGTCGTAGTCGCCAATCGCCAAAGCAGACCCAAACCTGTCGTTGGCCTCACCGGCGCCGGGCACACCGGCAGAGTCCCCGCTCATCCATGTCGAGGCTGCAGACACGGGACCAAGAGGTGACCCGTCGAACATTATTGCGGCACCCACATGCTCTTGGAAGTTCAAGCCTTCATCGGGAACTCCAACTACCAGTTCGTCAAAACCATCGGCATTGAGATCGCCAGCGGCCAATACGCTTCCAAACCGATCACCGGGCTCACCCGCACCGGGCACACCGGCAGAGTTGCCACTAAGCCACAGCGAACCCAACGCCTGGACGCCGCTGGTCGCGCCAAGAAAGATCAGCACGGCGCCAGCGTCCTGTCGGGTACCCAGGTCTTCGTCGGGCGAACCAACTGCGAGATCAGTAAAGCCATCACCGTTGAAGTCTCCAGCAGCCAACGCACCACCGAAACGGTCGCCCGGCTCCGCTCCGCCCGGGACGTCTGGTGTATCGCCACTCAGCCAGGTTGACCCCAATTGTTGGATCCCGGACCCAAACTGACCGGCGAACACAATCACGGCTCCCGCATCGTCTTTGTTGCCAAGCCCCTCGCCTGCGATCCCGACCGCCAGGTCATCAACACCGTTATTGTCAAAGTCTCCTGCGGCGAGTGCAAACCCGAACTCGTCGCCTGTCTCGGCCGCGCCGGGAACGTTGGCGGAATCGCCGTCGATAGTCAGTTCAGAGCCGTTGCCGTACTCGATCACAACCGACCCCGCAGTGGTATCGCTGCCAACCGTGGCGAGCGGATTACCAACGGCGAGATCCTTACGACCGTCGCCGTCGAAGTCGCCTACCGCGAGCGCGGTGCCCGAACCAACGCTGCCCGCCCGGACCGCTCCAGCGACAATGCCCTCGCTCGAACCCATGTAGCGGGCAACGTGGCCAGCTGGCGGCGACGAAACCGCAAGATCGAGGTAGCCATCGTTGTTGAAGTCACCTGATGCCATCACTGAGCCAAATCCATTGCCTGCTATTGGAGGGCTCGGGTACAGCATCTGGGGGCGCGGTGCAGCGGGCGGAGCAACAGGCTCGACACCGAGGGCGTCGATCAGTGGCCCGATCCACGCACCGGCGCTGCGATCATAGGCTCCGAACCCTGCGCCAAACTCCCAGTAACTCATCGAGAAACCCCGACTTTCACCGGCAGCGCGAACCGTTTCGGTCCAAGCGGCTCGGTCGCCAAGGTCGGCGAGACCGTTGGCTGAGTATGCGCCAAACTCGCCAACATTGATTGGTCGGCCGTTTGCTTGGCCCCAGGCTTGAGCTTGGTCAAAGGCTGATTCGATTGCCTCGGTGCCTGATTCGATGAGCCGACTGCAACTGCCGTCGGTCAAACAAAGCTCGATCTCAAAGAAGTTGAGCACGTCAAAGGTTGGCGAGCGCACCATCAAGTTGATGGATTGAGTGCTGGCCGGGCAACTGGACATGTCGATCTCGAAGATCGTGGCGGCCGCGGTTGTGTCGATTCTGACTATCTCGGTGTTGGTATCGTCAGCGAGCGCGCACCGGACAGCGAGCTGACTTTCGCCAGCGACTTCGAAGCGCAATAACTGCGGAGCAAAGGCTGTCGCTCGACCAAAGGCCACGCCTCCCCACTGATGGTCAAAGGTTACGGCTAGCGAGTTCGGCGTTGCCGTCGTGAAGGTACTCCACGACCAATCGCCCCAACCTGCTCCGTAGCCCACGGCACTGCCATCGAAACTGGCCGGTGCAGGAGGTGGGACCGGCTCTATCCAACTCGCGGCCTGGTGAGTAAAATCGAACGGATCGTAGAAGTGAACCGAAACAATCAGATTCGGATCATTGGGCAGTACGAGCGTATCTAGCGCTCCGATCTGGTTCCAGTAGCTGGGTGCAACCAGTACCGGTCGGGTCGGATTGGTCGCGCGGATGACTCCAAGAGCATCGGCGATCAGGTCGTTGAGGAGGGTCGGATCGTCGTTGAATTGACCGTGGGGCTCGTTGAGAAGCTCAAACAATACCCACGGACTTGCGGTGGCGTAACGCTGCGCGATCTGCTCCCAGATCGCCAGGAACCGGTCCCTCTCACCAGCAACGTCGTCGGATAGTTCGT
>ENA-ORXT01001418-ORXT01001418.1-marine-metagenome-genome-assembly--contig:-NODE-1418-length-32460-cov-35.678350_pt1 | contig 32460 bp, 19 predicted proteins | sample MGYA00237868_ERZ511482 | MGnify/ENA metagenome assembly ERZ511482 | reverse complement strand
AATTATCTCAACTTACAACGTTTTTTCGCCGATGAGTTGGGTAGAAACGTTGTGCTTGGTGTAGGATTTAAGTTTTAAGAATTATTTAACTCAAACAACTTACTTTTTCTACAGGCACCTTATCAAAAAAACCATTTACCTCATTTAAATGTATTTTTTTAAGATGAAATATTGATCGTTCAATTCATTCTTTACTCAACTAAGCTCTGGTAAGTTGGGTAAATTTTTATTTGGTTAACATCTTCTCTAAAAGTATTGCGCTTACTTAAAACTGGTGGGTTCTTGTCTGCCAGCTGAGATAGGTGATCTACTTTAAGGGGTTTCTCAGGTAAATAGCTTACTTTGCATATAGGCAAAACCTTTGGCAGAACAATGTTTTTTTTAAGAAGTGCTGCAATATTTTATCACTTGTAAAAAAATTGCTTTTACGGGCGGTTGGTAACAGTATGCGGTTTTTATTCATTTTAAAATTAATAGCACTCTTCAAAAATAATAAATAAATACCGCTTAGCGTATTGAAAACTACCATTTACTCATTGTAGTTGAACTCAATCTATACTTCATCTACTTTCGTTTTCAAATAAATATTTATTTCATCTAAATAAGAAAATAATGAAAACGAATTTTGACGGCTTAAATTTAATTAAACTTTTTAAACTCATTGAAATGAAAAAATTGTTTCTGTTTTTAATTGGTATAACCTACTTTCTGATTAGTTACGGACAATCAGAAATAGATACATCGGATATTGTTTATTACGCCGAAATGGAAAATTACTTTAGAACCCAGATGGAAGAAGACACCAATGCAATTAAAAAGTACGTTCGATATGAGGCAAAAATTAAAAAGAAATTAGACCAATATGGGAGTCTGAATACTTATCAGCGAGCTACGAATTCGGCATGTGTTAATGCTTGCCCAAGTCAAGATTTAGCTGATTGGCAATTAGTAAGCGATTACGTGTATGAAGATGGTAATGTACAATGGAACGGCTTTGTAAACAGAATAAGTCCTGACCCCAGAGAAATTAATAATCCAGAACCTGCTACTAACGCATTGCTGGGTTTGCCTTCTGGAGGTTTATTCAAATTTGATGGAACAAAGTGGATTCCAAAAACGGATATGCTCAATGAGTATGGCTTAGGGATTACCGAAATATTAAGAAATGCAGATTATCCAAATAATATTATGATTTCTACAGGCATTGAACATACAGGGGATTATGGTACTTCTGCTGGGCTTTATACTTCTGCAAATAATGGAGATAATTGGTTACCTTGGAATTTAGCTTCTATGTTTCCTGGGTTTGATCCGTGCAAAACACATATTATTGGGCTATATTATAACTATGATTTTTCAGGAACCCCGAATTCCACTAACACCAATTTCTTTCTAATTGAAAGACAACATGGAAGATATGACAAATTATGGGAATGGTGTCCTACAGCTGGCGGAGCGTTTTGGATAGATCAAACTCCACAAGAATATATTAATAGAGTTACAATTTCCAATTATCTCAAAGGAGACCAACATTTGCAACTTGTCGATTTTACAGCTACAGCAAATTCAATGGTACTAACAACAAGCTCTCCATTCAATAACGCGGGGGCAGCTATTTTTCATGCACAAAAATCGGGTTCGTGCAACTTATCTCTAATCTGGACTGACAATACAGGCAGCCTGCCTGGGTTTTCAGTAGGAAACAATCAAAATCTTGCTGTTTCAGACTATAATGGAAGTGTAATATTTGCCAGATCTAAAGGCAACAATAATAATACATTATATAGTTCAACAGATGGTGGGCTAACATGGCTTGTAGAAACAAATTCAATAGTTGGAGGCACAAAATTAGATATGGAGTATTCTCCTCAGACAAATTTGGTTTATCTGGGTGAAACCTATATGAAGGTTTGGGATTATACTAATAAGGTACTTCATTCGGCGAACTCTCTATCCCAACATGCGGATATCCGGGATATAAAAGTTATTGGAATTGATGCCACGGGAAAAGAGCGCTCTTTAGTTGCCAATGACGGTGGAGTATCTATAACAACCTATGAACCTGCATCTTCCTCTATCAATTCACCAGGAGCTATCACGCATCGGCCTGTTTCGGGAACAAGTATGCCTATCCAACAAGTCTGGGGGCTGGGTATTACACAATCCATAAATGTAGAGATGGCTAAAGGCGATATGCACAATAATTCTTTTGCCTACATTGGTGGAAGCTGGTGCAAATTTGCAGCGGGAGATGGCGGTGATGTTGAGATTAATCATACTGATAATTCTACTATGTATTTTTCAATAAACTCCAATGTCAAAAAAGGTGATCTTAACAGTATATGTGGAAGTATTGGTACTCAGATATTTAATACCAGTCAATGGCAATTTGGAAGACCTTTAGAACTTCATCCAGCTAATCAATGTAAATTATTTTTTGGTGATGATTATAATTGTAATGGGTCAAACCCTCCTTGTGTTTGTTCTGCGGGGAATTGCAATTTTGCAAGATTGATAGTGTATAATGATTGCAATAGTACTTCGTTAACAAAAATCAATCTTAATGCGAATGTAGTCTTACGAGGTGGAGGCCCTCCGAATGAATATATGACAAATATTGGATCAATAGGGCTTACGGAGGCTGCTCCCGAAGTTATTTATTTAGGCTTTCATGATGGGAAGGCACCAAACCAGAGTGGAATGTTTTTAAAATCAATAAATAATGGCAATAGTTGGATTGATTTAAGTTTTAGTCCGATTACAAATGTTGCAGGCACCCCAAGTCTTAGCAATAGAATTGGCTGGTGGAGTATTGAAGATATTATTGTTTCACCTTACGATGAAAATCTTGTCTTCTTATCCATATCAGGTACACATAATACATACAGAGTGTTTAAAAGCATAGATGGAGGAAATACATTTATAGATTTTTCTGATGGTTTACCTGCACTTGCCACGAATGCGTTTGAATACCAATATAATTCAAATGACAGATTATTTTTAGGAACAGACGCAGGTGTATATTTTCGAGATAACACCATGTCGCAATGGGTATGTTTTACTGAAAATTTAGGATTGGTTTGGACTACAGATCTGGATATTAATTATTGTAATAATGAATTGTATGCAACAACCTACGGAAGAGGTGTTTATGAAACCTCTTTAAATACTTTAACAAACGTAAGAAGATTTCACAGAATTACAAGTAATACAACATGGAACTACGATAAAGTAATTTATTCTGATGTCATTATTGAACCAGGAGTGACCTTAGATATTACAGGCGCAAAAATACAATTTGCAGAAGGCAAAAGAATTATTGTAAACCCAACTGCACAACTCAATGTCCTCAATTCTGAACTAACAAACCTGTGCGACAATTCTTGTTGGGATGGAATTACTGTGGAAGGTAACTCTAACCAGCCACAGACCTTAGCTTTTCAGGGGAAAGCATACCTTAATGGAAGTACTATATCTAATGCAAAAAATGCCATCAATATTCTTGGTGTAGATGAAACCACACCTAATTTAGACACGGACTGGTCGCAGATGGGCGGTATTATAGAAGCAGTAATTTCAACATTTATAAATAATAGAAGAGATGCTCAATTTTTAGGTTACGAAAACATTATTTCTGGAGTAGAGGTATCTAATGTTTCAATATTCGATAAATGTAGTTTTATTATTGATGATAACTATTTAAATTATTGTGGTAGCAACTCGCCCAGTATAACAATGTGGCATTTAAATGGCATAACGATTAAAAATTGCACTTTTGAAGACAAGAGAACAACACATACTAATCCATCTGACTATCGTGGCGGTATTTATAGCGGTAATTCAGCTATTAATGCTTTTAATAATACTTTTATAAAACTTTATAAAGGTATTGAGTTAGATGACATTCAGGCAAGTTTTCCAATAACAAGTAATATTAAGAAAAATACATTTTTAAATTGCGAAACAGGTATAAGATTAACGAACTACAATAAAGACGCTGAAATTTGTGATAATTATGTGTCACTTGGCCATCCTAAAGCAGCTTCTTCTTTTGGAATAGTTGCTCATAATAGCTCAGGTTTTATAATATGTGATAATGTGTGCGAAAAAGACAATACTTATCCTCAATGGACACAAGCCTACGACATTTTAAATACAATAAATGCTAACAATCCAAACATTTTACCATTTTATCCACATAATTTAGTCGTTAACAACACTTCAATTAATAATAACAACGGTTTTGTAGCTTGGGGAGATAATATGGCAATTGATGGGCAAGGTTTAGAATTCATTTGTAATACCAACATTGGGAACACAAATGTTGATTTTAGATTTTTAAATTGTATTCAAATTGATCAAGGTAGCACCTTATATCCGGCAGGAAATACTTTTTCAGGAGGCACGACTTTACCAATAGCTTTTGAAACCAGTTTACCTTGGAGCTGTGATGTTTCACTTTCTGGTGGTAAAGAGTTCAATTATTATAAATACTCATCAAGTTCACCAGTTGTAGTTCCTTCAGCAGTTAACCTAATACCAACCAACAACACAACAGATTGCAGTAATTATGTTCCTTGTGCTTTTGTTCAAGTTTTTGATGAAGAAGGCTTAAATGGAAATTTTGAAGCGCAGAGTACAATTTTTGCAACACAAAATGTAGGTTCAGTAACCTTTTCAGCAGGTGAACGAATTACCTTATTACCAGGTTTTAGTACTTCTTCAAATTTAAAGTGTACCATTGGGAGTTGTACTGTTACAAATACTTGTTGTTTTACAAATCCATTATCAGAATCATTTTTACAAGCATTTGTAAATGATCCATACTATACTATTGAAGAAGCAACTGATTCTAATGGTAATTGCATTTATATAATTACAGATGCGTGCAATCCATTTGACACAACAATCTCCTATTACGATTGTCAAGGCAACTTAATTTGTGAATCCTACCAAGTTGGAGGAACTTGTCCAGCTGGTTTTACCGTTCAAAATATTACGGTATTACAAGGCTGTTAATTATATAAATTACACTTTACATTACAGTAAAGCAGTATTGAAAAGCTGCCGGTTTTTATGACTGGTGGCTTTTCTTTTATGCAATTAATCTAAAAATTACGCCAATATTTTACCGTTTAATGTACTACTTATACCGTTAAATAATTGTGGTTGGTTGAGTAATAGCTATGTTATACTTTCATATTCTATTAAACATTTACTTGCATCTAAAAAGAAAAAAATGACACTAAAATTTTACTTGTTTGTTTTACTCAACGCTTTAAACAACTTTAAAATGAAAAATTTAATACTGTTTTTATGTTTATCAATACCATTTTTTCAAACGGCAGAAGCCCAAACTGCTTGTGCCGATTTTATTGCCGGTAATTACACCAGCATAAGTCAAGAGAATTCTTTTTTCGGATCTACAGATGTATATCATTTCAAATGTTCTCGTAATATTTTATTAGATCCTTCTTGTTCTATTGGAGCACCAAGTTACCATATACGAGTTGCCGAATTTGATTTGAACACTTGGACCTGGACAAAAGATTTTTACGGAGGTTGGGAATTAAGTCCTGTGCCATTTACCATTAATGTTTCCAATTATTTTCCTCCTAACGAACCAACTTGTGGAAAAATTTATGCAGTCGGATTTGTTGAGGGTCCAACATGGAATCCTGCAGATGTATTATTTTTCACTATAGATTGTTCCTCTATCCCATTTGAAGAAACTTATGCTTGTAAAGAAAATTTGCAAAATGATAGTACTTCAATAGATGTAGCTTATGATCAATTACATTTAAATGATGGCACAAGAGTTATAACCGGTTACACAAAGTTAGGAAGTAATGTAAGTCTGTTTATTGAAAAAATGAACGCTGATGGAATTTCATTAGATAAAAAACAATATCCGATACAAGGCGATTATGTTAGTAATGTTCAAATTACATATGACAAAGCCAATAATGAATTTTTACTGTTTTTTGATACCAGGGTTTCGAATAATTCCAATATCTATTTGCTGAATGTAAATAGTACTAATCTTATTCCTATTCAATATCATAGCAAAATAGTACCTGAAACTGTTAGTTCGCACGAGTATGCCGTTAAAATTGAATCGCACTACGATGGCGAATATGTTTTGTTAGTGAATCAGTCTGATGGAATAGTTAGAAATGCCTACTCGGTTTATGTCCAAAGAATTGGTGGCATTTATGCTTTTTCCTACAACCAGGTTAACATAAACAATTCAAACAACATTTATGTGTATGATGTTATTGAAACTGGCGGAAGAATTGGTAATGCTGGGAATTGCGGTAATTATAATCCTTCTTTTCTTATTTGTGGCTCTGTTGACAATGAGGCTTTTTTATTGGGGGCAGGTTGTTTTGGTTCAATTTACGGTAAAGCAAACGTGTTTGATATAGATGGAAATACCAATACAACTGACCCAGCTAAAAAAATAGCATATTTCAATGAAAAGTTTTATGTGGCGGGTGAAACGGGCACATATAGTGATTTTAATACACAAATAAGTGGTAAAATATGGCTTGGTGAATTTGACGTAAATCATATACTTTCACCTACTGAATATTTTTCAGCAAATAATAATTGGTTAACTATTTATGAACAGAATAGTAGCAAAAAAGAATCACTAATTGATTTAGGTTTTTCAGATGGTTATTTGTATTTGACAGGTCAAATCGGAATTGAAGATTTTTTTGTATCTGTTGGAAATGTTGTTGGACCAAAAGCCTATGTTTTGAAATCGGATTTAGTGGGTAATGTTGTTTGGAGCAAAGCCTATTACGAACAAAGCAATACCGAATCGAAAATTAATGACATTGAATTAGTTTGTGGTTCCATACAAGGTATAGGCAAATGCAACGAGAGAATATTAAATTTAGATTTTCCCGTAAGCGTATCTTTAACTAATCAATATATCTATAATAACAAGTTGAATTTAAATGGCTTGGTAGCACAATCAACTTGTTATCACGATGTATTATTTACAAAGAACAACGTTAATATTCCAATAAATGAAAGGCTTAGTTCTTCAATAGGTTTAAGTTTGATTCCAGTGCAGCTTCCCCCAATTTACGACATTCTTTTATGTGTAAAGGATTGCTGTTCATCTGTTGGAGAATATTGCCCGCCTGTTATTGTTTTAAATGAAAATCCGATACAACAAGGAATTTACTCAGCCGCACAAAACATAGAATCTGCTGGAAATATAACTAATAATATAAGTGTTACATTTATAGCCGGCCAAAATATTAGATTGAATAGTGGTTTTAGTGTAGAGGCCGGCGCTACTTTTAGTGCTAATATTGCCCCTTGCGATTGCAATTTACCAGCACCCAATAATATAATTATTGATAATACCGATGCAGATGACATTTATTTGAGTTGGAATGCAGTACCTAAAGCTATTTCATATTATATTGAATATGTAATTGATGGAGGATCTACGACTTATCACTACACCAATAATACAAACATTGTGATACCATTTGTAGTTGGGTTAGATCATCAATATACTATTTTTACAGATTGTGGGGAAACGGGTAGCCAAGGACCAACAGTTGGGTTTACCAATAGTGCCGAATGTATTGATTGCGATCCTGCGGAAAATGTTGATGTTACTTTTGAAAATGACAGCTTAGTAATTAGTTGGGATGGGGCTGACAATGCAAGTTTCATCAACTTTGCTTTTTATGATGATATGGGGAATCTCATTTTTTTTACAGAAGAAATTAATACACCAGGTGCTCCAGGTTCAACAATTATATTGCCAAATGATTTCCCTGGTGGGGTATTTCCCGATGTGTTTGAAGTTGGTGTTTCAGTTACTTGTGATATTCCGCAACAAAGATCTACTTTTGAACCTGAAAATAATATTGGCTGCCACGAATTAAGAATTATTATTATCGTTTCTGATGATGAACCTTGGAAATATGGAGACTACTGTGGAATGCCAGCTGAACGACCCTATAAAATTTTATGTTCTCATACAAACTTTAGTGTAACAATGGCAAAATTTCAATGTATGCATTGTAATAGCAATGGAGTTGGGTGGCAAAATGAAAGCAATGTTATGGATTGTAAAGCAAACTGTGCATGTAACTAGTCAATTATTATAACAATAAGAAGCTATTTCGTTTTCCCCAAAATAGCTTCTTGTATTTTTTTTGATAACCAAGGTTTGTTGGGCACCGCGACAGACTCCAACAAGTTTTTTAATTCTTCAAAATTTAAAGTACTAAAATTTGTCTGTAATTTCATCAGTTTGGCTACCCAATTTATAAATGTTTTGTTTAACTCTCTGTGTATTTCACTTAGTTGTTGGCTTCTTTTTGGGTTAAGTGCTACTCTAAACTTGTTAATTAGCGACTCCAAAAAGAAGTATTCTTTCATTTCGTAAAATATCATTATTTCTAACCGCATTACCGCTAATCTAAAATCTATCCCACTAAAATTAGTTTTGACCAGGTTGTTTCTTGCCGTTTCGTAATTACCACTATAAAATTCTAAACGAGCAAGTGCATAGTTTTTCATATCAATTGCAATATGCTGTGGGGTTAATTTGTCGCTATGTTTATAAACAAAATCTTTACACCACTCCAATTCGTTATTCAAAATGCCTAACTCCAATATGTTTTTAAAAACAGAAAGATACAACTCCCCTCTATAAAACAATAGGCCAGTTTCTAATAATTGTTTGTTAAACAAAAAGCTGTACTCAGTATATTCTTTAGTTTTGCCATTAAAAATATTGTGCAAAATGTTTTTAACTAAAATAGAAAGATTGTAGGAAATCTCTTCATCAACATTATCTCTGCATTTTAATATTAAATTTTTGATGGTCTCAAAATCGGTTTTAGTAGATTTATTATAAGCTATAAAACGATAAATTCTAATTAGTAAAACTAATAATATATCATTATCGTTTGTTTCGTCATTTAGTATTTGATCTAATTGCTCAATCAATAAGTAATTGAATTTTTGGTTGGTCAATTTTTCAATATTAACTTTTGCGATTTCTAAATAATACTTTTGAGCTAAATAAAACTGATCTAAAGCATCACTAGTCTCTTGTAAGTTTGATCTATTTTTTTTGTCATCATTAATTAGTGATAGGTAATTAGCTTTTTGTTCTTCTAACAAATATTTATTATATAAATTTTGATAAGACAATTTCTCTTTATTTAATACCACTTTCGTTTTAGCATAAACCTTCTCAAACATTTTCAATTCATCCCCATCAATCAAATGCTCCATCAACAAACTACTTTTCAAAAACGCTTTCTCTTTCAATTTTTCCTGAGCAACAAAATCTAAAGCCAACAAGTAAATGCGACTTAAATACTTATCTAAGTTAGTAGCAGCTACTGGCTTTTTATTTTTTGGTAATTGATGTTCAAAATATGCTTGGAAGCTTTTTTTGCTGCTGCTAAGTATATATTTTTTCACTATTTTATATATATAACACAGCTCTTCACTTTTGTTAAAGTAAGGCGAGTTTATGTAATCCTCAAAGTGATTGAGCCTCCTTTTACCAAAAGTGCTTAAAAATTTAAATACTTTTTTGTCTTCCAAATTATAAAATAATTTACCGTTTAATAGTTAAAATAACTAAAATGAGTATGCGGAGATTTAGGCATAAGTCGTAGATTTTCAATTATTTAAGCTTTTCATACTTTATATAAAAACCGCAAAACACCTTTCAAAAGTCGAAATAATTGTAATTGCTTCTCCCTTATATCAAAACTAAATTTGTGCTAACAAAAACAAACAACTAAGTTATGAATACAACAACGACCAATGCAATTAATTTTAAAATTACAGAAAGCCATCAATCAAATTGGGCTAACACAAATGTAGAAACCAATATTGAAAACCTCAATAAATTAAAAACTAAAATTAGCAACGCTAGGCACACCAACAAGTCAATTATATATATAAATGTAGAAATATTAAATAAAAGCTGCTTAGAGGTGCTAAAAATTGCTAAGCAATGCAATGTATCTGTTGTTTTTATAAATAATGAAACCACAAACGAAATTAATACAAATGATAAAATGCATAAACCCACAAAGAGGATTAAACTGCGCTTAGAAGATGGCATTCGTATTTTGAAATTAAAAGATATTATTCGATTGCAAGCAGTTTCGAATTATACATTTTTTTACACCACCTTATCTACAAAACCTTTTATAAGTTCTAAAACATTAAAATTTTATGAGCAGCAGTTAGTTGATATGCAATTTTTACGTACCCATCGTACCCATTTAGTAAATAAGGCTTTTATACAATCTTATATTCCATCAATTCAAAAAAGGTTAGTATTAACAACGGGGGATGAGGTAGAAATTTCGAGAAGAAAACTATCAACAGTTTTAAAAAATATGAATGTCCAAATTTAAAAACAACCAAACAACCACTACTAAACAACTCTAATTGAACACCAAGCCAAGTCTGTTGCAAAAAAATTGCGACAGGCTTTTTTGTTTACGTTAAATCTACATCAAAAAAAACAATAATTAAAGTTAGGTGTTTTATCTCTTTGTTTGTCTTTAAAGTACAATTCAATTTATTAACTAATAATTTTATATTATGATTAAAAACTTTACTTAAAAAAGGCGTGGGTACGCAAAAGTGGCGAATCTTTTTTCGCTGCTTTTGTTATTATACAATACTATGTAATTAGTTTGATAATTAAATATTTAACTTTACGCTTTAGCAAGCTTTTATTTTTAATGTCAAAAAAATCATTATGTGATGAACAAGTGTACTCTCAAATATTTTTAGAGTACTCCACCACTTTGTTCAATTATTTGTTTTACAAAACTGGAAATGAAGCATTGGCAAAAGATATTACCCAGGAAGCATTTTTAAAACTTTGGCAACATTGCGAAAAAGTAAATTATGAAACCGCCAAGGGTTATGTTTTTAAAATAGCCAATAACACTTTACTAAACTTTTATGCCAAACAAAAAGTGCAGTTGAAATTTAGTTATATAAAACAAGCTCAACACACAAACGAAAGTCCTGAGTTTATTTTAGAAACAAAAGAACTGCAACAACAAATTGATAATGCTATTTCTGCTTTGCCCGAAAAACAAAGAGTAGTTTTTTTGTTGAGCAGAATAGACAAAAAAACATATAAAGAAATTGCTGAGATACTTGGCATAAGCAGGCAGGCCGTTGAAAAACGAATTTACAATGCCTTATACAGTTTGCGCAAAATTTCGGCAAATATTAAATAATGAAATGCCAAATTAAATTTAAAAATGGAAAATGATAAAACTTTACACGATTGGATAAATAAAACAATAACTGAAGAAGACTTAAACGAATTTAAAAAGCGAGCAGATTATGATGACTTAGATCAACTTTTTAAAACTACAGAAGGCATGCAGCCGCCTGGCTTTGATAAAGATGCAATGCTAAAAGAAATATTGGCAGATGCAAAAAAGGAAAACCAAGTAGAAGCTAAAACAAGAAGGTTACCAAAATGGTTGCCTTTGTTGGCTGCCGCATCAATTGTTTTAATGTTAACGTTTTTGTTTTATCCACGTAACAATGTGGTACAATTATCTACTTTATATAACGAGCAACAAAGCAAAGCCTTGCCCGATGGTTCTACACTTACACTTTATGCCAACAGTAAATTAAATTATAACCAAAGTGATTGGAGTAAAGTAAGGCAATTGCATTTAACTGGTTCAGCAAAATTTGAAGTAGCAAAAGGAAAACCATTTACTGTTTCTACCAACTATGGCAAAGTGGAAGTTTTAGGAACAATTTTCACAGCCAAAACAGAAGGAAAAATATTAGAAGTAATTTGTACAGAAGGCAAGGTGCGGGTTACTAACATTAACAAAAATTTGAGCGACGAAATTGTGAAAAACGAATCAATAAAAATAATAGATAATGAAGCAATGATAGTAAATAAAGAAGAGTTTACTAAAATTGAAAATGCAAGTTTATACTTAGCTTTAAACGAGTTAACGAAAGTATTTAATGTTACATTTGATGTTATAGATGTGAATGTAATGGATGTGATAACTGCTAACTTCCAACACAATAATTTTTCTAATGCTATAAAAACAGTACTCAATCCTTTAAACATTAAATATGAAGTAAATGGCAAAGTTGTTCGCCTTACCAAATGAAAAGTATTTTTTTAACCATATTATATGTAGCATTTACATTTTCGGTTTATTCGCAACAAAAACCTTTTGCTGTTAAAATAAGCAACAAACCTTTAATTACGGTTTTAAAAGAAGTGGAAAAGAAGTTTGATTTATTTTTTTCTTATAAAGTAAAAGATGTAAAAAATTTAACCGTAAATTTAGTTAATGAAGCAACTTCTATAAACAGTTTACTACAACAAATATTAGCTAGCACCAATTTACATTACGAAATAGTTGACAGCAACTTTATAATAATAAAACAAAAGCAAACACCACAAACAAACCTAATTTGTGGCACCGTTTACGACTATCAAAATAAAAACCCATTACCTTATGCCAATGTTATAATTGAACATACAACTACAGGCACTACTACCGACGAAAATGGTAAATTTCAATTAAAACATACATCAAACCAAAATGAAAAATTAATAATAAGTTATGTTGGTTATGAAGCACAAACTTTTGAGCTTTCTACATTTAGTAACAAAAACTGTCCTGCTGTTTTACTTCGGATGCCTAAAATTAAGGAAGCCTTTTTAATAATAAAAGATTATTTAACCGATGGTGTTAGTGTAGAAAGTAATGGCGCAGCAACTAATATTAAACCACAACTTATTGGCAATATGCCAGGTTTAATTGAACCCGATATAATGTCGACTATACAATTTTTGCCAGGCATTGCGGCTCCTACTTCCAGAGTTTCAGATATTTATATAAGAGGTTGTACGCCCGATCAAAATTTAATTATTTGGGAAGATATTCCAGTTTATTATACCGCTCATTATTTTGGTATGATATCTTCTATCAATCCACATATTATAAAAAATACAAACGTATATAGGGGCGGCTTTAATGCAACTTATGGCGGCAGAATTGGTGGCGTAATTGAGTTACTATCGCCCGATGAAACTGCTTACAAAAGCAATTTTGGCCTTGGGGCAAATATGACGCATAGTCAAGCTTATGCACATCAAAAATTTAAACTGGCTAAAAGCCCGTCTTCTATTACTTTTTCTTTAAGAAGATCTTACAATGAAATTTTTGAAACGCCAACTTTTAAAACCTACACTTCAATAAGTCAGCAAGGTTTATTATTTAAAGGAGATGAGTTAAGTTCTTTACCAAAAAATCAAGTAAATATTGAAAATGATTTTTATTTTTTAGATGCCAATTTTAAGTTTTCTACACAAATAAACGCTAAAAATAAATTTCAGTTAGCTGGTATTTATGCTGGCAATTCTTTTAACGACGATATAATTGATAATGGTGCAACAATGTATCGTCAAAAAGATAGCCTTTACTTAATAAGCAGGGGTTTAAGTTTAAAGTGGCAACATCAATGGAATAATAATGCCACCACAATAGTAAAAGCCGTTACAGCAAATGATAGCCTTAACTACAAATACAATGTAGTAAAAGAAGGTAAAAACGAAAAGCCTGTTTTTGAGGCACTTAGAGAAAATAGTGTAACCGACCGTCAATTAGTAGTACATAATACTTTTGATGGTAGCAATGGGCAAAACTGGCAAGTAGGGTATCATTATACCAATTACACAGTTAACTACCGCATATATGAAGATGAAAGAAGAGGTAACTTTAAAGAAAGCGACCCAGGCCAGGCAGACTTGCACGCTTTGTATGCACATTACCAAAACCCGATAGAAAATAAAATTGGCATACAAGCAGGTATAAGGCTTAGTAAAAGCAGCATAGCTATAAGTAGAGGTGAAAACAAAATTGAAATAGAACCTCGTTTAAGAATAGATTATAAATTGTCTGAATTACTAAGCCTTCATAGCAGCTTTGGTTTGTATCATCAATTGCTTAGTCAGTTAGAAGTTTTTAAAGGAAAAAAATTAGGCTTTGAAATACCAATTTGGGAGTTAGCTAATAAAGAATTTAATGTGCAAAAATCAGAAATGTATCAGGCTGGTTTAATTTTTCAGGCTAATAACTGGGTAGTGGATTTACAAGCTTATAATAGAAAAATAAACGGCATTAGCAGCAGAGCTTACAGCATTGAAACCATACCCGAAAACCGGCCTGAAAATGGCAGCTCTAACATAGTTGGTATTGATGTGTTGGTAAAAAAACGAATTGGCAAATTTAGAAGTTGGCTAAGCTACTCGTTAAGCAAGGCTAATTTAAGTTTTAAAATTAATGGAAAGCGAACCACTTTCGCTTCTAACTACGATCAACGTAATATTGTAGATTGGAGCAACCAGTTACGTTTAAACAATTGGCAATTTTCTGCAGGCTTTAAATTTAGTAGCGGTTTGCCGTATACCGAAGTCATTGGTATTAACTACTTTTCTAACAATCAACCACCCAAGCCAATTAATCCGGTATTTCCTTATCAGCCAATTTATGGTTCTATCAATGCAAAAAATTTACCTTATAACACTTCACTAAACATAAGTGCCAATTATCAGTTTAAACCATTAAATCAAAAATGGAAGGCGTATTTTTCAGCATCTATAATTAATGTTTTAAATGCTAACAACGTATACGAAAAAAGTTTTGTTGTTATTGAAAATAATAATGATGCCCAAATTGAACCTATAAATAAAACCAGCCTGCCAATTACACCAAATGTAAGTATAAGGTTTGAGTGGTAGCTCTTTTTGTAATTATATCCTCACAAAATTATCTATTGTTAAATTTTCAACAATGCCCTTTGTTCAAAATTCTATTTAAATTTAAAAACCTATATTTGATGAAAATGTTTTTATGAAATTTTCACTATATTTATTAATAATAATTGGCTTTTTGAGCTTTGCTACTAATACTGCAATTGCCCAATTAAAAGTGGGTGATAAAGCTCCAAATTTTGAGGGCTTAAACCAAACCGATAAAACTGTAAGCTTAGAAACCTTGTTAAAAGATGGCCCGGTTGTACTTACTTTTTATAGAGGAGAGTGGTGTGGTTATTGCAATAAATATTTATCTGCATTAGATGAAAACTACCCCAAAATGAAAGAAATGGGTGCAAATTTAATAGCCATATCGCCAGAGTTACCCAAATATATTACTGAAATGGCAGATAAAATGGAAAACTCTTACGATATTGTTTATGGCGGCACACCAATAATGGAACAATATGATGTAGATTTTCAATTAGACAAGAATACCCTGGTGAAATACAAACTTTATGGTATCAATCTATCAAAATTTAATGGAAATGAAGATAATACCCTGCCTGTTCCGGCAACTTATGTAATTGATAAAAGCGGCACTATTGTTTACAAACATTTTGATGAAAATTATAAAGTAAGAGGTGATGTGGAAGAGATTATGACTGTGTTGGAGGGCTTGCAGGAATAGGCTCAACCAAGGCACTTTCGTTTCACTAAATGCCACTATAAATCTAAATGCTGTTGGTGTATTTAAAAGCTTACCTACAAAAATAAAAAAGAATTCTTTACTGTAACCATTCAAAAGTCAGATCATTTTACTGTTAGACGTTAGACATAGTTTGGGCGAAAAAGAATGCTTTTGATCTCACTCAACCGAATTTATCTAACGCCTGACAGCGAAGCCGCCTGACTTCTGACCTCTACTGAATAGTTACCGTTTACTTTTGCTAACCCGCTCTTAATTATTGAAATTGTTTCAAACTCTATTACCGAAACAACAGGTTTTATTTGCCTTAATTAGTAGCTATTTATTTCAAAATTAGGTTGGGTTTTTAAAAAATCTACTATAGGTTTTTGCTAATGATGTTGATAATCACTATCTTTATAACATAATGAACTATATCATGAAAAATAGTAGACTTTTAGCTAAAACCCTTAGTTATCAATTACTTATAATAATGCTAATTATAAGTGGTAGCCTGTATGCTCAAAATTTAGATGATAATCTATTTGATGGAAATGTTACAGACCAATCTCCAAATGAGTTTAACGATACAAATTTAGGAGCTATATCAAGTGATGATAGAAATAGATTACAGTTGGGTAGTTTGCAATTAGAAAATGAAGCTTATATAAATTCACATTCCGAAAAGGAAGTAAAACCAGCTTATAGTTGTGCCAATGACGCCGGTTTAATGCAAAGCGCTAATTCTATGGTTTGTGGAGGGAATTCTGTATTTGTAAAAGAAGCCTTTTCGGTTTTAGATGAATCAAGTGTGAAAGCATACATAATGCATCAAAACAAAGAGTTTGATGGGCGCAATTATATGAAAATTCAAAAAAGTAGTCGTTTTGTTAGTCCGGGAGAAGACTATCATAATGAGCCTGTTTACATTTCTGCAATAGTTGGCCCAGCTAATGAAAATGATTTACCTAACATGGCCGATCCTTGCACCGTTTGGACACCTTATGGAGCATATGTTGTATTTTTTGATCCTGTTACCGTTTCTATTACTGAAGAAACCTGTATTGACGGCCAATTTTATATTGATTTAGAAATAACTGGTGGTGTTGGTGGAAGATCATCACAAAATGCTTATCGTACCATTACAGATGGTAACACACACCACCAAAATGTGTCAACTAATGAAATGATAAACTTTGGGCCTTATATTAATGGAGATACTTACACCATTGAAGCCTTATGTGCAAAAGGTTGTGTAGGTGGTATAACTAATAGTGTATCTTCTTGCGATGGTTTGCTTAACAAAGTAAATTATGCATTAAATAATAATATAGTTAAAATAAGATATACTGATGATAATAAACATTTCAAAAACGTTGAAGTATATAATTTAAATGCACAATTAATACCTACTGAGATTAGTATTGATTTCAACCAAAGTGAAGTGCTAAGACCTACTAATAAAACGGGTTTCTACATAATTAAAACAGTTTCAACAAATAATGAAGTAGATTTTATTAAGATATTATGGTAAAATTTATTATTTCATTTTTATAAAACTTGTAAAGTTAAGTTTGTTTGGAAGAGATTATGGCTATGTTAGAGAGCTTGCAAAAATAGATTGTTTATCTTAACTTCTACACAATTCATAATCAAGAAACAGGTGAAATTAGCATTTCTTTGCTGAGCAACTTTGATGTTTTTTAAAAGTAGCTCACCAAAAACTATTATAAGGTTATACAATGATGTTCAATAATTAAATCCTTCAATTATATTTATATTAGATGTAACCACTTAGACTAAAATGCTCGGAATTTCAACATATAATCCAAAATTTTATACCAAAGCCGAAAATTTCAAAAGTGAATTTGTCAAAATTCTTTCTGAACTTATCGGAAAAACAATTGAAAGATTTTGGATAATGTGGGACACAAAAAATAACGAATGGCTGGCCGATGGACCAATAGTTATAGAAATTAATGGAAAACAATTTGAATTTACGGCCTACCAATTGGACGAATTTAGTTTGACAATTAATTCGTTTGAATTGACTGATAAATTGGATTGGTATGGAATGGGAAAAGAAATGCCTTTAGTATGGAAAGAAAACGGCAAATCGGAATTGACCAAAAACTTGAAAAAACCAATAATCGGAATTAATATTCTGACGTACAATTTTGTGAGTGAATTTGTGGAAAGTGGAAAAAGGCACGAAACGGGAGACATGCTTACTGGAATAGAATTCGTGTTGGAAAAAGAATCAGAATCTGATAATGAAAATTTCTTTTCTATTTTTAACAACCTTGACCAAAATGGAATTGATAAGGTTGAAATAAATTACGAAAATCAAATAAAACGAATAAAAATAACTGGTTACAGCAACATATAAAATTAATTACTGGTTTTAGCTAATTCACGAAAGTCCCTACGGACTTTCTATCTGTGATTTATTTGCTAACTTTATTGCTTAAATAATGCAACTAATTTTATACAAACACGTTATAAATAATTCTTATCATACTTCAATAAATCATATGAAACTTAATACTATTCTTTTTATAGCCGCCCTTTTTTTAATAGTTCCAATTTTTGGTCAAACCTCACAACCTTCTACAGAAAAAAAAGAAGCTATGAAATATGTTGATGAGCCACACTCTTATGCACAACCAAACAAGGCAGCCATTCGGCATTTAGATTTAGATATCAATGTCGATTTTTCAAAAAAAATAATTACCGGTGTTGCCAGCTATCAAATAGATAACAATAATGCCAATGAAATTATTTTGGATAGCAAATTCTTAAGCATCTTAAAAGTAAAAGCTGATGGAGTTGATACAGAATTTACCTTAGGTGATTTTGATGAACAGTTGGGGCAAGCCTTAAAAATAAACATTAAAGAAACAACAAAAAGTATTGCCGTTTATTACGAAACTACCGAAAAAACAGAAGCACTTCAATGGTTAAACGCGCAGCAAACTGCCGACAAAAATCACCCTTTTTTGTTTACACAAGGGCAAGCCATTTTAACCAGAACCTGGATACCAATACAAGACAGCCCACAACTTAGAATTACTTACGGAGCAACTGTAAAAGTGCCAACAGAATTAATGGCGGTGATGAGCGCAGAAAATCCAAAAGAAAAAACAAACGATGGCGTGTATACTTTTGCTATGAGGCAAGCTATTTCACCATATTTAATTGCTTTAGCCGTAGGCGATATTGCGTACAAAGCTATTAGCAATAGAACTGGCGTTTATGCAGAAAATTCAATGTTAGAAAAAGTGCATTATGAATTTTCTGATATGGAAAAAATGGTAGTTGCTGCAGAAAATTTGTATGGAAAATATGCCTGGGAACAATTTGATGTAATTGTATTGCCACCGAGTTTTCCTTTTGGTGGTATGGAAAACCCACGCCTAACTTTTGCTACACCAACGGTTATTGCAGGCGATAAAAGTTTAACTTCTATAGTGGCGCACGAGTTGGCACACTCTTGGTCGGGCAACTTAGTAACCAATGCCACTTGGGATGATTTTTGGCTAAACGAAGGCTTTACCGTTTATTTTGAAATGCGCATAATGGAAGCCTTATATGGAAAAGACAGAGCCAACATGTTAGCTCATATTGCAAGGCAACAACTAAGCGATGAAATTGAAGGATTTAAAAATACGCCCGATGAAACAAAACTAAAACATAACTTAAAAGGCCGCAACCCAGATGATGGGATGACCAGCATTCCATATGACAAAGGTTATCTGTTTTTAAGAACTATTGAAGAACAAGTTGGTCGCGAAAAATTTGATGCTTTTTTAAAAACCTATTTCGAAAGCCACGCCTTTTCAACTATGAGTACAGAACGTTTTATTGTATATTTAAATGAAAATTTATTAGATAAATATAACGTTGACTTTAATACCGAAGAATGGATTTACCAACCTGGTTTACCTGCTAATCAAGCTATTATTACTTCTAATAAATTTGACAAGGTAGAACAAACCTTAAAACAAATTTTAAAAACCAATACTGCCGATGCTGCTTTAACCACAAACTGGACAACTCAAGAATGGGTACATTTCGTAAAAAACTTACCTGCCAATATTAGCGTTAAACAATTAAGTTTGTTAGATGATACTTTTGATTTAACTAACTCAAGCAATTCATACATAGCAATGGTTTGGTTTGAAAAAGCAGTTAGTAATAACTACCACAATAATGAAATTGATAAACGCATTGAAAATTTTTTAACAACGGTAGGCCGTCGGTGGTATGTTTCCACCATTTACAAAGCTTTTAAAAAGGCTGGAAGAAAAGAAGAGGCGTTAAAAATTTATACCAAAGCACGACCTAATTATCACTCAGTTACTACCAATACTATTGATGATTTGTTGGATTTTTAATTTTATAAGTATTTAAAATTGTTTGTAGTTTTGAAATATTTGTTTTCATAATATTGTTATTATAAATAATGTCTATCAAAAATCCAATTATTATTTGAGCAGAGATTTTATGTAAAAATAAGTAAAAGTTATTATTCTGTATATTTTGGTTCGTTATTTGCATAAATGAATTGTACTGCGCTTACATTTTCTGTTAACACAAGTTTTATTTTAAATGTTTAAACAAACTAAATCAACAAACATCCCGCAAAGTATAGAACTTAACACCTTATTCAAGTCTGTTTTATGGGTTTGTACTTTCGGTTCTTTACTATCTTTTTTACCGCATTTAGCCAAGCCAGTTCTATCAGAAATATGTATGTCGGCTGGGGCATTGTTATTATGTGTTGTTGTTTTGTTTTTTTTATTTGCCAAACGCGAAAATATTGCTCATCACTTAATGATACTTGGAGTTTGTTCACTTTATTTATATATGATAGTTATTAAAGGTAAATCATACATTGTTATAATGATGTTTTTTCCTACTGCTATAGTTTATACCTTTGCTTTTTTCAATTCATTTAAAACCAAGGCCCTTTATCTCACTTTTTTTATTCTTTGTCAAGTGATAATGGTATACTACATGTCGGGCGACAATATCAATGGGCTTTCATTGCAAAGCATTTCAGAAATAATTAATCTTTTAGTTTTCAATTTCCTGTGCTTTTTGCTCTGTCATTTTTTTGTTAAAAACTTAATTCGCTACGAGCACTCGTTAAAAAAAGCTTCGCTTCAAATTAATGAACAAAGTGCTTTAATGACAAAGCAAAACGAGCAATTAAAAGCGTACATAGAAAGTAACACAAAACTAAGTAGCTATGCCCAGTTAGCTGCTCACGAATTAAAATCTCCACTAAGTTCAATTAAAGGATTTTCACAATTATTAAGCAGCCAATTAAAAGACAATAAAAGTGGCTCAAAAGAAATTGTTGATTTCATAACTACCAATATTGATACAATGAGTCAACTAATTGATGACCTTCAAGCCTTAGGTAGCATTAATCAAAAAAATATTAAACCACAAGAAATAAATTTACACAATCTTTTTGAAGAGGTAAAAACATTAAAGCAAAACTGTATTAGCTCAAAAAAAGCTACCATAATTTTTGATGACAAAATCAAAACCATTAAAGGAGATCTTGGCTATTTAAGACAACTATTTTTAAATTTATTTAGCAACGCGCTTAAATTTAGCAACAAAAATAAAAGCCCCATAATACAAATTGAAACCTTTACCTGCCAACAATATCATATCATAAATATTAAAGACAACGGTATTGGTATTGCACCAAAAAACAGAGACAGCGTTTTCCGTATATTTAAACGCTTACATAACAAAACAGATTACGAAGGCTCTGGCATTGGCTTGGCTATTTGTAAAAAAATTGTTGAGTTACACTATGGCACTATTTGGATTGAAGACTGCGAACTTGGCGGCGTTTGTTTTACAGTACGCCTGCCAGTATAATTACCATATAACTAACTCGCCTTAGGTTTAAACTAGGCAACACTTACCACAAGTATAGTAGAGCTTACGATTAAAAAGTATAGCAGTAAACTAAAAAATTGTATTAAACATTTTAGCAATAAATTTTATATTTTTTTTAAGATGATGATGAGCTTAAACTTTCAAAAACAAGCGAAGTCAAATTTTTGCTTGTACTAAAACAAGGAAACAACCAGTTTTATTTTAACTAAACAATTACAAAACATGAAACAACTAATTTGTTTTATTTGCTGCGCTACTTTACTATGTATTTATTCTTCTTGCGATTTATTTACAGATTGCATTAGACCAGAAGGAACAATTGAAACCCAAACTGTTGAGTTGGATGAGATTGACGCATTCGAAATTTTTGGCGCTTTTGAGTTAATAATAAAAGAAGGCGAAAGTCAGGAAATAAAAATAACCGGCCACCCGAATGTTATTGAAGCTTTGTTAGAGGATTCGAAAATTGAAGAAGGTACCTGGGATGTAGGCATTAAAAAATGTATTGCCAATTGGCGAAAAAAAGATTTAACAATTGAAGCTACCATACCTAACTTACAGCGCATTAGTGTTACTGGTAGTGCAGATATTTCAACTGATGGTATATTTAAAAACATTGACATTCTAGCATTAAACATTGAAGGAACTGGTAATATGGATCTTCAGTTAGGAGATAATATTGAAAAAATTGGCACTCAAATTTTGGGTTCGGGCAATGTAAGCCTTTCGGGTAATTCCATAAATAGTAGTATTGACATTGATGGTAGTGGTGATATTAACTACTTCAACTTAACTACAAAAAGCAGTACAATTAAAATTTTAGGCTCGGGTAATTGTGAGGTTACCGCAACCAATTTGTTGGATATTAAAATTTCTGGCTCTGGTGATTTGTGCTTTAAAGGCAACCCAACAATAAGCTCTAATATTTCCGGTTCTGGTAAGGTTAATGATTGTAATTAAAGATTATTTCACTTGAATAATTTTATCTTTTCATTAACAAACGCACCAACTTTTTCACCTTGTTCCACACCATAAGTTATTGCTGGCATGTAGTGTATGCCGCCGTACAAACGGCTAATGGCGGCTTCGTTGCTCGCTTGTTTAAATGAGGTAAAGCTGCGTTTGGGTAAACCATATTTTACTTCCACATCATCTGTAAAGGCAAAGTTATCACCAAACAAATTGGTAAGGGTTATAGCTGCTGCTGTTGAAATTACGCTATGCCCACTAGTATATTCAGGAAAAGGTGGCGTTTGTAAAATAGGTGTCCACTCGGCATCTATGTGTTCATTAATTACGGTTTCGGGTCTAATAAGTTGACTACGATATTTCTCATCCCAGCAACTAATAAAAGCATCAAACAAAGCAATAGCTACTAAAGCATGCGCTTCAATAGTTTTCATTAAATTGGCATTTGCAGTTTGGCAGGTTATATTGGTAATGCCCATCCAATGGCCGCCAGGTGTAATTTTTTTTGTGGCAAACATTACGTGCCCGGTTTGGTTCATAACATAAGGGTTGCAATCCCAAAAGCGGGCAATGTCTTCTTCTTCTTGTTTAGCCGTTTTTACTGCTTCATATACTTCTAAGGTTTCTTTATAAAAATCGCTTTGCTTTTCTAAACTAAATGGCGAAGGTGGTGGTGGTGGAAACTGGTCTGCATTATTCAATACCATTGGTCTAATTTTATTCCAACTGGGTTCAATGCCTTCCATATAAGCTGGCGGAGTTGGTTGCCATTTTCCTTTTTTATTTGTTATTGAAAATTTTGGAGCAGAACGGGTTTCACTATAATTATCTGCTGCAGCCCATTTTAAAATATGCTTGGCAACTGCTTCACCATATTTTATTGATTGTGTTTTTACTTTTTGGGGAATACCAATAGTATCTAAATTTTTAAATAGCTGAGTTTCGTAGCTTAACATTTTATCTTCACTAAAAATTAATTGTTTGGCTACTTGCTGAAATGCCACTAAGCTTGCCAATGGGTAACAATAGTTTTTACTTTCTTCTGGTTTAGCTATTGTTTGTAAATCATTTAACTGGCCAGCAAAACTTTTTTGTTTGGGATGTGCAGGCAACAAAGCCTCGTAAGCTGCAATACAAGGGTAGGCATATATACGGCTGGCAACTGGCGGCGAAAAAATATCGTGCACAATAACATCGGTTAAGTTGTTTAGCGATTGGCTAAAGTAAAGCGGATTAGCAGCATCTGCATTGTAGTTTGGGTTAGTTGGTTTGCAAGCATACAAGCCAGTAAACGTAAAAATAGCTATTGTTAGTTTAAATGGTAATTTCATTTTACGCTCAAAAATACAATTTTGGTCTTTATAAATGTCATTTCTGTATTACATAAATTGAAAATATTATCCTTTGGTTTCAATAAAAATTGTAACTTAGTTTTTAAAGTAAAATAATTTTTAAAATTATAAATATATCCAACAATGAAAAAATTAATTTCCCTTTGTGCTACTATTTTTATCTTAATATCTTTACAAGCTCAGACTTACGAGCATACTAAAAATTACAAAATTTTTGAATCATCTCCGTGCTATACCGTGGCAGAAAATAATTTGGGGCCAAACATATTGTTTGAATTTGATCCGATAAGCCAAAGCTGGACTAATATTGGAGAAATTGACCCAATAGGTGATGATATTAAAGCTATTGCAACAGACCCTGTAAACGATATTATTTATGCCTATGATGCAGGCACAGATGTTTTAGGTATAATTGATCCTAACAATGAAACCCCAACTTTATTTACACCAATTAATGCTGACAATATTGGTTATGGGGCGGGCATAGCTAATGGAGATTATGGGCCGGTAGAATTAAATAGTATAAAAGGTTTAACTTATGATCCTGTTAATATGTTTTTATACGCCGTCCATTACATTAATAGTGGTGATGTTTGCAAGCCTACTCCAAATACAAACGATTTGCTTTTTAAAATTGACATTTCAACGGGTAAATTTATACCCGGAGCAATGATAGATAATAGCGGCTACCAGGTAGATTATGCAGTAATTCAAGAATCAATATTTGGACCTACCAAGTTAGGTGGTGGCTCGATAGATATGGAAATGCATAAAAAACAAAATAAAACGGTTTTAGATACTTGTATCTTTAATGGCGGCATTGCGCTTGATGTTGATGACATAGCATACAATCCTTATACTGGGGATATATTTGCTTCACAACACCATGACAGCTCAATTTATAGCCCATTAATTACTATAATTAACTCCTCTGATGGTTCTCTTGAAGAAGAAGTTTTTCACAATGAAGAAACTGCTGAAACCGGCATGGGATTTAGTAGTACAGGGGTTCTTTATGTAACTTCTGGCGGTGGCAATATGACTGGCATTCAAAATGCCTTTACTGAAATTGATTTGATTTATAATATAACTTCATTATTACCTGCCCCCGACCCAACAGGTGCTAATGTTAATTTTGAAGCCTTTGATTGTTTTACAGCATTTAACGATCTTGCGCTAAGATATACTGTTGACACATTAAATTCACTTACCTCTACAGTTGTTTTTTTAACCACAGTTTACAATCAGGGAAATTTTACAAATACTAATATTAAAATAACCAATTACATACCTGATGGTTTAACTTTAAACGATCTTGATTGGAATGTTGAGGATTCTACGGCAATTAAAATTATTACAGATGAATTAGCCCCGGGAGACTCAATAAGCATACCCATTACTTTTACAATTAATAGTGGTTTTGAAGAACAAACAATAAACAGCTATGCTGAAATTAGTTATTCTTTTGCTGTTGATCTAATTGATAACAAGGGTAACATTTTTGACAGACGTATACGTGATATTGATTCACAACCAGACAACGTAAATAACGAGTTATTAAATAATAATGTAATTATAGATAATGTGATTGACCAGAGGGGTCCATTTAAACAGCAAAGTGAAGATGAAGATGACCACGATATTGCTTCAATTACTATTCCTGCTATGGAAGTTTCAGAAAGCTTGTCTCTTTCAACAACAATAATTCCTTCTTTATGCTTTAGTAATTCAGGTGCAACTGAAGTTGAAATATTGGTTAACGGTACACCGCCATATACTCATAAGTGGTTAAACTTATCTGGCAATATTGTTCATTTAGAAACAAATAATAATACGGTGCACGAAATTACTGGTCTACAGCCCGGAACTTATTTCGCAATTCTGAGTGATGTGGCAGGTGAAATCTCAGCTTTTGTGGTTAACATTCCATTATTAGCCTCAAGTGCTGGCAACTTAAATTGCAGTAATAGTTGTCCTGAATATCTGACCACACCTAATAATTTAATATACGGCGTTTTTCAAGCAGAGGAATCTATTGAAATAAACGGATTTGTGAATGGCTCACAAGATGCAGAGTTCCGTATTTGCAAATAGGTTAGTGTATTTATTAATTTGCCGTAACTATTCAGTAGAGGTCAGAAGTCAGACCGCTTCGCTCTCAGACGTCAGATAAATTCGTTTGAGTGAGGTCAAAAGTGCTCTTTTTCGCATTAATTGTGTCTGAGGTCTAACATCTGACAATGTAATAGTCTGACTTCTGAATAGTTACAATTTGCCTTACAAACGCATTTCATATAAAAGCGGTACTTCATCGTTTTCAATAATTAGCAAATGTGGTTTTTTGTTTATGTGTACAACATCAATATGGCGTAGTAAAAATACAATTTTGGTCTTTATAAATGTCATTTTTGTATTGCATAAATTGAAATAGCATTATGTTTTTTAAATATTACAGAAAATATTAAGAGTAACATGTGAATACATTTATAGTAAATTTTTCATTTTTTAAACTTATTTTGCATACAATGAAGTTTAAGAAAATTCATTTATGAATAAATATAAATTCTCTGGTCATGAATCCTTTCATTGCAAACCGCTTTGGTTAAAAAAGGGTTTTGATTTTAAAAATAAAGGCGGCAACTTTAATGATGCACATTCGGTGGTGAAGTTGGGAGTTGGTAAAAATATGGTCGCTTCCATTCGATTTTGGATGAATGCTTTTAATGCTTTAAATGGCCAAAACGGAGTTACAGAAATTGCAACACGATTGTTTGCAGATGATGGTTGGGACCCTTATTTGGAAGATGAGGGAACTTTGTGGCTATTGCATTACTTATTGGTTTCAACAGGATATGCGGCTGCACCAAATATAATATTTAACCGGCTTAGGAAATTGTATCCTGAGTTTAGTCAAACTCAGTTTAATAAATTTGCAAAACAAGAATTTCAACAAAGTAGTGACAATACAATTAATAGAGATTTCCAGGCTTTTGAAAGAACTTTTTTACATAAGAAATCAAATGAAATTGAGGAAAATACCAACAGCTTATTAGCTGATTTAAAAATATTAGAAAGAGTACCCAAAAGGGCTGCTGATGCCAATCAGTATTTTACTATTAAGCTATCGGAAAGAAAAAATTTGCCGCCTGCTATTCTGTTATATTGTATTTTGGATAGTAATCCGGGTACACAATCTATAAACTTTGAAGATATGTTGATGAATGAAAATAGTGTAGGTAATATTTTTGCTTTAAACAGAGATGGCTTATACAAAAAGCTGGAAGAAATTGTAGATGCAAAAATAGTTAAAGCTACGTTTACGGTTACTGCGGGAATTAAAATTTTTCAAATCAAACAAAAAAATATCAAACCTTTTAACATTCTAAAGAAATACTATGAAAGTTAAGTTTGCGCCATCCGTTAATATAATTCGCGATGTGGATATTGATTTGAACTTTATTGCCACCGCAAATACAAAAGGTATTGCTAATAGTATTTTTGAAGATTATCAATCTGGTATTCATGCTTTTAATTTGGTTGGTTCTTATGGTACGGGTAAATCTACCTTTCTTTGGGCTTTGGCTAAAGAAATAAATGGAAATAAAAATTATTTTAAGTCTGGTTTTTTTAACGGATTTAGAAAAGTTAGAATTGAAAACATTATTGGTGAACCACAATCATTAAAAGGCTTTTTTTTAGAGCGGTATAACTTAAAACTATCCACTAAAAGTAGTATTCTTTTTGATAAAATTTACCAGGATTTTGAGTCCTTAGGCAAACAAGGTTTATTGGTTTTTATGGTAGATGAGTTTGGAAAGTTTTTGGAACATGCATCTGCCAATAATCCGAAAGAAGAACTGTATTTTATTCAACAATTTGTAGAGTTTATTAATAAGCCTAATCGTAATATCTTATTTATTTCTACACTTCATCAAGGCTTTGATAGTTATGCTTATGGCTTAAATGCTTTGCAACGTAACGAGTGGACAAAAGTAAAAGGCAGGCTAAAAGAAATTGCTTTTAATGAACCAATAGAACAATTACTTTACTTCGCTGCCCACAAATTAGACAACAAGGTTAAAAAGAAATTAGCCAATAGTACAGCACCATTAATACTCAAACATCATTTATTTAATGGTGATAAAAAAGAGTTGTCTCAATTAGAAAAACAATTGTTTCCGTTAGAAACTATAGCTGCTTTTGTGCTCACTTCTGCTATGCAACGCTATGGTCAAAATGAAAGGAGTTTGTTTTCATTTTTAGAATCGAATGATGAGTTAGCCATCCGCAATTGGAAAGAAAAAACAGCTTATCAACTACCCGAAGTTTATGATTATTTGCTGTATCACTTCTACAGTTTTTTATCTTCTAAAAATAATCCTGATTATAATAAATGGTCTAAAATAAAGATGAGCATTGAACGGATAGAGGTGATGGAATCTTTAAATATATCACTTGCTATTCGCTTGATTAAAACCTTAGGTCTGATAAACATTTTCTCAAAATCATCTTATAAAATTAATGACACTTTCTTTATCAACTATTTTAAAAATGAAAAGACTTTAAAAGAGACGATAGCACATCTTACCAAAATAAAAATAGTTGGCTTTTTAAAAGAAAGAGATACTTATGTTTTAAAAGAAGGGTCTGACATAGATATAGAATTAGAAATTATTGAAGCTGCCAACAAAATTGAACGTATTGAAAATATTGAAAACACTCTTAAGAAATATTTCGACTTTCCGGCGCCTTTGGCAAGAGCGCATGCTTTAAAAACCGGAACCCCGAGATATTTTGAATACATCATTTCAAATGAAGCGATTAATAAAAAACCCGAAGGAGCAATAGACGGTTACATCAATCTTGTTTTTGGTAAAGAGCGAATTTCTAACCTAAAAAAAAATACAGCAGAAAATGACACAACAATTTACGTTTTATTTAAATCGCAAGAGCAAATAAAAAACACTTTGTTCGATTTAGAAAAAACGCAACAAGTAATTGATGAACACCGGTCGGACAAAAAAGCCTTGAAAGAATTAGAACAAATAAAAGAAGGGCAGGTCAATTTATTAAACCATTATGTGTTTGACGGACTGTTTAGCAAAGAGGTGATTTGGATTTACAAAGGCGAAAAAATTACGATTAAACGACAACGTGATTTAAACAAACGCCTATCTGAAATTTGCAATGCGGTTTATTATAAAGCACCGGTTTACAAAAATGAAATTATTAATAAACACAAAATTTCGGGTAGCGGACATTCAGCAAGAAAGGAATTATTTACTGCTATTGTAGAAAATGAAGGCTTGGAAAATTTGGGTTTCGATGAGCATAGATTTCCTCCTCAAAAAACAATTTATATTTCATTACTAAAGGAAAATGGAATGCACTCCTTTAATAAAGCCCTTTTGCAATGGGAGTTAAATGCCCCATCTAAAAAATCAACCTTTAAAAAAATATGGGAAGAAGGTATTCGATTTATAAAAAGTAGTACGAAAGAACCTATTGATATTTCTAAACTGAATGAAATTATCACCTCAAAGCCTTATAAACTAAAAGGTGGTTTAATTGATTTATGGACACCCATTTTTCTGTATATTAATCGGGAACAATTTGCCTTATATTCGGAGGAAAGTTATATCCCCATTTGGAACGAGCCGATTTTAAACAGACTAACAAGAAACCCCGAAGATTTTAAAATAAAGGCATTTGATATTAAAGGCGTAAGATTAAATTTATATAATAAATACCGAAAGCTTTTGGAGTTGTCGGCAACCGAAAATTTAAGCAATCAGGGATTTATAGAAAGCATCAAACCGTTTTTAGTATTTTATAAAAATTTAAGTGCTTATGTGCAGCAAACCAAACAGTTGAGTGCTTCAACTATTGCGGTAAGAAATGCGATTATTCAGGCAAAGGACCCAGAAAAATTATTCTTTGAAGATTTCCCAAATGCCTTGGGTGTTTCTTTAAGTTCGGTGGCAAAATCTCAAAAAAACCTGGAGCACTTTATTAGCAATTTACAAGCTGCCATTGATGAGATGAAAGAGGCTTATCCCTCATTGATTGACAGAGTAGAACAATTTTTATTAGAAGAAATCATACTCAAAAAAACTTCCTTTAAAAACTATAAAAACATTTTGATAGATAGGTGGATGAATATCAAACCCTATTTAATACCCAACCATTTGCAATCTTTTATCAATAGAATAAACTCTCCTTTAGAGGAGCGCGAGCCTTGGTTGCAATCTATAGCGCAGGCTATTTTAAAGAAAAATTTGGACAGCATAAGCGACAAAGAAGAAGCCCTGTTGTACGAAACCTTAAAAACTTATAGCATTGAATTAGATAATTTATTGGCGATATCCAATGCACATCAAAAGGATGAATCGGAAAATATTGTTAAATTAGATTTTACGGATGCAAAGGGAATGAAATCGCAGGTAATTCGTTTGGATAAGAAGGCTAATTCTAAGACTAAAAAGTTAGTAAAGGAAATAGAAAAGTTGCTGCCGGAGAATAAGGCTTTGGCGGTGGATGTTTTGAGTCAATTATTGCAAGAACGTATTCATGAAAAATAAGAACCAATGAATGAAGAAAATGAAATTTTTGAAGATAATATTGCTGAATGGCAAAAGGAGGATGAGTTCTCTGAAACAATACTAACTTCTGATATTAAAGAAAAACAATTAAGAGTCATAAGAAATAATAAGGATTACGACCTTGAATATTTAGTAAATAGTATTGATAAGAATATTTTCTTAGGACCTGCTTATCAAAGAAGATCAAGATGGACCAAAAAACAGAAGTCATTATTGATTGAATCGCTCTTATTAAATATTCCGATCCCACCAATTTATCTTTATGAACGGGAGTATCACATTTATGAAGTTGTAGATGGAAGACAAAGATTAGAAGCAATTAAAGATTTTTTTCAAGATAAATTTAAGTTGAAAAATTTAGAGTATATTAATTTTAATGGAAAATTTTTTAAAGACTTTACAACTGATGAAAAAAGGTTACTTCAAAGAAGGTCAATTTCTGCAACAGTATTGCTAACTGAATCAAAGGGATTTGATGAGGTTGATTTAAGAATGATATTATTTAATAGATTAAATACGGGAGGGGTAAAGCTTAATGCACAAGAGCTTAGGAATGCCATATTTTCTGGCAAATTTAATGACTTATTAATTGATTTATCCCAAAACTCAATTTTTCGCCAATTATGGAATATTCCAAATCCAATTAAAGGGCAAACTGATTATAATAAATTAATAAAAATGCTGCCAAATAATCCGTTATTCAAAACTATGTCGGATTGTGAATTAGTATTAAGAGTTTTTGGAATAAATGAAGTTTTCGAAAATGGCTTAACGGGTTCAATGAAAAATATATTGGATTCAACAATGAAAATGTACCAAAACATTGATGAATCTCTTTTAGAGAAATTTAAATTTAAGTTTGAAAAGGCAATGGAATTTATTGTATCGATATTTGAAGGGCAAGGAATTAAAAATCCAACTTTATCACCACCAAAAAGAGCAAGAAACTTATACGATAGTTTTGTTGTTGCATACTGGAATTCTAATGAAGACAACCTTAATTCAAAAGAGGTAATAATTGAAAAACTTCAAGTTCTTTTAGCAGATAATGAAAACTATGATAAAATAATTACCAAGGGCAACTCAATAGAAAACATTAAATTTAGAGTAACTTCAATGATCAAAATATTTTCAAATTGATTGATGAAATATACATACAGTTTTTAGCAGATTTGGAAGATATCGAACATTCATTAGCATGTATGAAAGATATGGAGAATTTTTCAGAACAAAATATATTAGAAAATATAAATGACCGTGACGACTTCTTAAAAAAAGCAGTACTTTTTCAAGATTCTCTTAAAAAAAGTAAATTTGGTTTCAGCAAAATTCCTGGAACATTAATACTATACATTTGTGGTCGATACGAAAATTTCATTAAATCACTTATTGAAGAATATTCAATAAGATTAGCATCTAAACACAATAGTTTTACAAATTTTCCACAAAAATTTAAAGAAACAATTGTAAAAAATACTGCAATTGTTGTCCAAAATCCATCTAAATTTGGCTTTGACGAAACTAATCGAAATAAATTTATCAATAACCTATCAAAAAATATCAACGAAAATGATTTCAGTAATATTAATCATAAATGCATCAGTATAACAGAAGGTAATTTAAGATCAACAACCGTATCAGAGCTATTTAAAATTGTTGGTATTGAAAAAATTTGGGAAGAAGTAAGTAAACAAGCAAAACTTAAAACCCATTTTTCAACAGAAGCAGATAAAGATGCAAAAAGGGAAGCTACTCAGCTTTTGGATAAGTTAATGCGATTTAGAAATGAAATTGCCCATCCTTCTGATAGTTCTTTTACTTGGCCTTCTATTGAAAATGTCATAGACTACATATACTTTTTAAAAACATTAGCAGAGGCATTGAAAGATATTGTTATGATGAAGGTAACAACTTTAAATAATACATAAATTTTCAAATAAAAATAGATGAGTTTACATATTTTAAATAGCAATAAATTAGGTGCTTAATGAAAAATAAAATTAGACATTTATTAGGCATTTCAGGCGGCAAAGACAGCGCAGCCCTTGCTATTTATATGCGCAACAAATATCCTCAATTAGAGGTAGA
>ENA-ORXT01001416-ORXT01001416.1-marine-metagenome-genome-assembly--contig:-NODE-1416-length-32474-cov-19.047751_pt1 | contig 32474 bp, 35 predicted proteins | sample MGYA00237868_ERZ511482 | MGnify/ENA metagenome assembly ERZ511482 | reverse complement strand
ATGCACGGCGTCGTCCTTGCGCTCGGTCTGGCCGACAATCCGTTCAACACCCGGCCCTTCCACGCGACCGAGATGCCCGCAGCGAACGGCATCACCAATGCACGCAGCCTCGCGAAGATGTATGCCGCAACCGTTGGCGACGTGGATGGCATCCGCCTTCTCGGTGACGACATGATGCAGGAAGCGTCCGCCGAGGCCGTACGCGGGTCGGATCACTGTCTCGTCGCCGAGACCAGGTTCGGCATGGGCTTCATGCTGGACAACGTGACCGTGCCGCTCCTCGGGCCCAGGGCGTTCGGCCACGCGGGCGCGGGTGGCTCGCTCGGTCACGCTGATCCCGACTCCGGCATTGGTTACGGCTACGTGATGAACCAGATGCTCGGTGGTATCGCCGGTGACCCCCGCACCGTTGCGCTCAACGACGCCGTCCGCGCCTGCCTCTGAACGGAGCATCACATGACGATCGAGATCATGACCTTCCGACTCCGACTCGAGACTGCGCCAGAGACATTCATCGCGGCCGACGCCGTGGTGCAAGCCGAGTTCAGCTATCAGCAGCCAGGCATTGTCCGGCGGACGATAGCGACCAGTGAGGACGGCACCTGGCTGATCCACACGGTCTGGCAGTCCGACACTGACGCCCAGGCTGCTGCGGAGGCCTTCACCGCCTCCGACCTCGGCACCGACTTCTTGGCGATGATCGACGACACCACCATCGAGATCCAGACCTTCACCCCTGCCGGCGCCGCCTGATCGCGTCACGTTGGTGCCTGTCCCCGATGTGACTGGTTATTGCTGGACGAGGGTGAGGGGGTTGCCCTCGGGGTCCTCGATGGCTGCGAGGGTCGGACCATTGGGGAGGTCGATGGGGTCCATGACGTGCACGCCACCGAGCTCGACGGCCCGCGCCAAGGTCGCGTGGATGTCGCCGACCTGGACGTAGAGGGTGACACCCGGACGGTCGCTCTGGCGGATGTGCCCACCGGGGCCGGGTTCGGGGCCACCGAGACCGGCGGCGACGTTCATGATCGGACCATCGCCGATGTCCCAGTTGAACAGTGCGGCATAGAACGCCCGCTGCGCATCGGCGTCGCGAGCCAGCAGCTCCCAGTGCACGACGGGCCGCGCCCAGTCGGCCGACCCTCCAGGGTGGTTCGCATCAACGGCCATGTGCGTACTGTACGGCCATGCCCATCGAGCTCCGGAACTCCGATCGCCTCCCCGCACCACAGGGCTTCTCCCACGCATCGATCGCCTCATCAGGTGGCCGCGTCGTGCACCTGTCCGGCCAGATCGGCACCGACGCGGCAGGCGCGCATCCCGATGGACTCGCCGCGCAGACCGAGCAGGCGATGCGCAACCTGATGGATGCTCTCGTCGGCATCGGCGGGGCGCTCGATGATCTTGCCAAGCTGACGATCTACGTCGTTGGCTGGAACCAGTCGATGCAACGCGATCTGTTCGTCGGTCTCGGCGCAGCGGCCAAGGTCGACCCGATCGGTGTCGTGCCGATCACGCTCGTCGGCTGTCAGTCCCTCTTTCTCGACGAATCCCTGATCGAGATCGAAGGCGTCGCCGTCCTCCCCGCCTGAACAAACCTTCGGCGCTGCGCCGGTCGTTGTTCCGTGTCACGATGGATTCGTGACCGACGCCGCGGACGATCCACCGACCGACGCCGCAGCGGCGCGGCTGCGGCGGATACGCAAGCGACCTCCGCCGTTTCGACGTGTACGTGTCCGGTCGACGACCCTGCTCAGCGAACGAATGCTCCGCGTCGTGCTCGGTGGTGACGAACTCGTTGGTTTCGCCATCGAGGGTCCCGCGTCGAGCGTTCGACTCCTGCTTCCACCGCCAGGCACTGACGAGATCGTCATGCCGACGTGGAGCGGCAATCAGTTCGAACTCCCCGACGGCGAGCGCGCGCCGATCAGAACGTTCACCCCCCGATTCTTCGACAACGAGCTGCTGGAGTTGACCCTCGACATGGTGCTCCACGACCACGGCGCGGCAACGGATTGGGCGCGCAGCGCACGGGTCGGCGACGAGGTCGCGATCTCGGGCCCCGGGCGCAGCGAACCAGTCGACCCCGATGCAATGTCACACCTGCTCGTCGGCGACGAATCCGCGCTCCCTGCAATCGGTCAGCTGCTCGAATCGATTGCACCGGACCGATCGGTCGACGTGCATGTCGAGATTGCGGTGCCGAGTGCCCGCCTCGAACTGCCGTCGCATCCCGGGTCGAACGTGACCTGGCATGCAGCGCTCCCTGACGATGCGCCTGGTGATCGACTCGTGGCAGCGGTGATCGCACTGTCCGCGCTGCCCGATGCGGTGTGGGTCGCGGGTGAGGCGGCTGCCGTGCAGCGATTGCGTTCCCATCTGTTCGACGAACGTGGTCGCCAGCGATCCACCGTGACCGCTCGCGGCTACTGGAAACACGGTCGCTCGGCGACCTGAGCTCGGCCGGACTCAACTCGGAGTCGCCGGAGCAGACACGCGGCGGTGACACTGTCTCGATGTCGTCAGCTTCGGGCACGCCAGCCTCCCCATCATCTCGACCCGGCCCGCTCGACGGCGTGCGCGTCATCGACCTCACCTCGGTCGTGATGGGCCCGCTCGCCACCCGCATGCTCGGCGACCTCGGTGCCGACGTCATCCGGGTGGAGACGCCAGAGGGTGACATCATCCGCCACTACGAACCGATGCGCAGCGACGCCATGAGCGCCTTCGCTATCAACATGAACCGCAACAAGCGCAGCATCGTGCTCGATCTCAAGTCCGACGCTGGAATGCGCGCGCTGCACGATCTCATCGGCACTGCCGACGTGTTCGTCTCCACGATGCGTCGATCTGCGTTGGCTCGTCTCGGCCTCGACGACGCCGGCGTCCGAGCCATGCGAGCAGACATCGTCTACTGCGTTGCGAACGGCTACGGCAGCAACGGGCCGAGCGCCGACAAAGCCGCCTACGACGATGTGATCCAGGCGGCCTCGGGCGTCAGTGACCTGTTCACGTATACCGGCGGCGAGCCGCGATTGATGCCGTCGATCATCGCGGACAAGGTGTGTGGTCTGCACATCGTCCCTGCGATCACCGCCGCGCTGTACCGACGAGCGATGACCGGCGAGGGCGACTCGATCGAGGTGCCGATGGCCGAGGTGATGGCGTCGTTCAACCTCGTCGAGCACCTCGGGGGCATGACCTTCGATCCGCCCATCGGCCAGTTCAGCTACGCACGGGTCACCGCGCCGAACCGGCGACCACGACGCACCGCAGACGGCTGGGTCGTGCTGCTGCCGTACAGCAACACCAACTGGCGCGACTTCTTCGGGTTCGTCGACCGCCCGGAGCTACTCGACGACGAACGCTTCGCCGATCAACGCTCACGCATCGCGAACTCGAACGAGCTGTACGGGTTGCTCGACGGCTTCGTTGCGGAACTCGAGACCGCTGACCTGCTCACCTTCTGCGACGACCACTCGATCCCAGCGGCCGAAGTGCTCTCGCTCGAGCACATCGAGAGCGACGGGCACTTTGCTGCAGTCGACCTGCTGCACACCGACGTGCACCCGACCGAGGGTCCGTACCGGGTGACGCGCGATCCGGTGCGCTTCGCGAGTCGCGGGGACGACCAAGGCCTGCCGGCGCGGCACGCACCGCGGCTCGGCCAGCACACCGCCGAAGTGATGGCCGAAGTGGGCTGGACTGCCGAACAGGTCGCCGCACTCGACATCGACTGAAACGACCGGCTGACCTGACCGGCTGACCTGACCGGCTGAATCCCGATGGCGTCCGGAAGGAATCCCGAGGAATGCAGAATCGCCTCGCCACGACTGGGAGTGTGCGTGCCGCAACGAGTAGACCGACCGGCATGGACGATCTCTCCGGCAAGACTGCCGTCATCACCGGTGCTGCGAGCGGCATCGGATTCGAACTCGCCAACCAGTTCGGCGCTGCAGGCATGAACCTCGTACTCGCCGACGTCGAACGCGACGCGCTCGACCGCGCTGCAGCCGAAATGACGAACGCTGGGTATCCGGTCCTCGCTCACGAACTCGACGTCCGTGAACACGCCCAGATCGTCGAGTTGGAACGCGCTGCTCGCGAGCGGTTCGGGAACATTCACGTGCTGTGCAACAACGCCGGCGTCGGTGCCGGCGGCCCGATTGCCGACCCCGACAACATGGAGGCGTGGCGCTGGACGATCGACATCAACCTGTGGGGAGTGATCTACGGATGCAAGGTGTTCTTGCCCGCCATGTTGGAGCACGGTGAGCAGTGCCACATCGTCAACACGGCGTCGATGGCCGGCCACGGATCAGCGCCGATGATGGGCCCGTACAACATCTCGAAGTACGGCGTCGTCGCACTGTCAGAAACCCTCAGCAAGGAGATGCAGATCGCGGAGTCCGCCGTCGGCGTGTCGGTCCTGTGCCCGGCATTCGTCGCCACCGGCATTGCGACCAGCGATCGCAACATGCCCGACGACGTCCGAGCAACGATGCCCGACCGTGGCGAACCGGGGGGTTTCCAGAAGCAGGTCGAAGCACTCGTCGCTGCTGGCATCAGCACGGAAGTCGTCGGCCAAGCCGTGCTCGACGCGGTCCAGAACGATCGCTTCTGGATCCTCACTCACGACGAAGCCAAGCCCGGCGTGATCGCTCGTGCCGAGGACATCGTCAACGGCGTCAACCCGAAGGTCAACCCCGGCTTCGCCTGATCACTCGATCACCCGAGTGGCACGGGCAGAGCGTTGCGATCCGATTCGGGCCGCTCTCTCTACTTGTCGAAGAGTGCGCCGTCGAGCAGTTCGCCGGTCAGCCCCTCGACGCGCTCGTCGACCTCGGCAGCACCGGCGAAGTCCGCCTGACGCCAAGCCTCGAACACCACGACCGACACCGCGTTCGCGAGGTTCAGGCTGCGGTTGTTGGGACGCAACGGAATCGTGAGGGAGTGCTCGGCGTCGAACTGGTTCTTCGTCTCGTCATCGAGTCCGGAACCCTCACAGCCGAAAACGAGGACATCGTCGTCGCGGAACTCGACGTCGGTGTACCGGCGCGTGGAGTGCGTCGAGAACGCGAACCATCGGCCCGAGAGTTCGGACCTGACCGCATCGAGGCTCGGGTGCACCGTCATCCGCGTCCGCTCGTGATAGTCGAGCCCGCCGCGCTTGAGCAGCGAATCATCGAGGCGGAACCCGAGTGGTTCGACGAGGTGGAGATCGTTCCCCGTGTTCGCACACAGCCGGATCAGGTTGCCGGTGTTCGGCGCGATCTGAGGGTTCACCAACACGATGTGCACATCGGTGACGGTATCGGCGGTCCGACACGCGCTGCCGCAGCCGACGAGACGACCTCCAACGTCGCTGCTCCGTTCGATGGTGCGCCGCTCACGTGCCGGGGGTCCGAGAGATCGAAACGATCCGGGAACGGTGGGACATCGGCAAACCGCTTTGCCAGACTGACGGCATGAAGAAATCCGCGCGGGCATCTACCGCCCTGGTTGCCGTCGGACTGGTTCTCGCCGCGTGCGGAACTGCCGAGGAGTCCAGTCCCGACACTGACCCTGTCGCCGTGACAGCTGCTCCGGCCGACGACGCCGACCTCGTCCCCAATGAGGGCAGCAGCACCGAAGGCGAAGTGGTCGACGAAGCAGAACCTGCTGTCGAGACCGCCCCCGCTGCCGAGGCACCCGCGGACGAGGCCGAGCCTTCCGGGGAAGCTGCCGAACCCCCGGCAGACGAGCCGGCTGCCACCGAAGCTCCGCCCGCAACTGAGGCCGCAGCACCGGCGACCGAAGCCCCCGCTGCCCCAGTCGAAGCCGTCATCGGTGGCCGGGCACTGGCATCGGAACTGTCCGCCGCATCGGACTTCGCGGACAACATCCTCCCCGACATTCAGGTCGACGACATCCGCAGCGGCCAGAAGGTCAACTTCCGCAACATCTTTCCCGCCGAGCGTCCCGTCCTGATCTGGGCGTGGGCACCGCATTGACCGGCTTGCCGTCGGGAAGCTCCCGAAGTCGAGCAGTTTGCTCGTGATCATCTCCAAGACGTCGAAGTCATCGGACTCGGCACGCAAGACAGCCTCGGTCAAGCCGTGGACTTCGTTGCCGACTATGGCACCGAATCATTCACCATGCTGTGGGACGAGTCATTCCAATCCTGGGATGCACTCGGCATCACCGGCCAGCCCGCAGCGGTGCTGTTCGCCGCCGACGGCACGCCGATCACCGGCTGGTTCGGGGCGTTCCCCGAAGACGAAGTGCTCCGCCTCAGCGCGGAGAGCCAAGCCGGCTGACACATCAGCGTCGGCCGTCGCCATCTTGCGTCTCTAGTACCCGGGTTCGAGTCGGCAGGAGACATTGAGCTGAGCAACCGATGCGGTGTTCGGCAGACGCAGCGTGGTCGAGATCAACTCGGCAAGATCGTCGGCATCGATCATCGTCGCCGGGTCCTCGCCGAAGTCGCTCGTCATGTCAGTCGCCACGTAGCCGGGACACACCGCGGTCACCCGAACGCCGTCATCCCACCCCGCATTCTTGGTCGCTTCCGACAGTGCGATCACGGCGTGCTTCGACATCGCGTAGCCCGGAGCAAAGGTGCCCTTCACACGTTGACCTGACAGTGAGGCGATGTTGACGACTCGGCCCTGACCGCTCGCCCGCAACGCCGGCAGAGCGCAACGGATCATCCGGGCCGGCGCCTTCACATTCACCGCCCACATATCGTCGAGTGCTTCGTCGGTGAGCTCCTCCAGCAAGGCGGTGTCGATGATCCCTGCGTTGTTGACGATGCCGTCGAGGCGCCCGAAGCAATCGATCGTCGCGTCGATCCACGCCTCTTCGGAGCTGACGTCGTTGGCGTCGTATCGATGGCAGAGGAGCCGATCACCGGCAACCTCGCTGAACGTCTCCGTGAGAGCGTCAACGTCACGGGCCCCGACGCTGACGTTGTATCCATCTCCGTGCAGCCGTTGTGCAATCGCCTTGCCGAGGCCGCGGTTCGCCCCGCTGATCATGATCGTTCGTCCTTGGGTGTCGAGCATGCCGCCGACCGTAGATCCCCGACCGGCGCCGTGCCGAGCCCGCGTCTGACACCCCGCTCACCCGAATGCGAGCGGAATGATCAGGGCCGACACGAGCAATGTCGACATCGTCAATGGTGCTCCGACACGCGTGAAGTCGGTGAAGCGATACCCGCCGAGGCCGTAGACGATCAAGTTGGTCTGGTAGCCAACGGGCGACAGGAACGAGCATGACGCTCCAATCAGTACGGCCACCGTGAGCATGCGCGGATCGACGCCGACGTCACCTGCAATCGACAACACGACGGGCACCATCAATGCAGCCGCAGCGGTGTTGGTGAGTAGTTCGGTCAACACGATTGTCGCCAGCATCACGACCACCACCAGACCGACGTCGCCGAGTCGTTCCGAGCGTTCGACGACGGCGGCGATCTCGGCCGCCAACCCGCTGACCGACACCGCAGAACCCAAGCTGATCGCCACCGCCATCGTCGCGACCACGTTCAGGTTGATCGATCGCCACGCCTCGCTGACCGAGACCGCACGGCCGACGACGACCACGATGGCAGCGGCGACAGCAGCCTGGAAGAGATCCAGGACGCCGCTCACAGCAGCGACGACGAGACCAATCGTCGCCAGCACGACCAACAGCGATCGATCACGTCGAGCCGGCGGCGGTTCGTCGAGTGCGGCAACGAGGGAGAAGTCGGCATGACCCCGCCACCGCGGACCGAACGAATCGTCGGCCAACACGAGCAGCACGTCCCCAGCCCGCAGGGTCACCATCCCGAGTTGCCCACCGAGCTCGCCGTCGGCACGATGAATCGCCATCACCGCACCGCCGTAGAGCGCCCGGAACCCGACGGACTTCAGTGACGCCCCGACGAGGTCGGACACCGGAGCGATGACCGCTTCGAAGACCCTGGTTCCCGGGCCCTGGGCCTCGGTGACGTGGTCGCCTTCCACCATCGACAGCCCGTCGATGTCATGCAGGTCGATCATCCGGCTGACATCGCCGACGAAGCAGCACACATCGCCCGGTTCCAGACGCGTCTGCGGCGATGCTGCGAGCGCCGTCGCCGCCCCGTCGTCAGCTCCGGTGCGTTCGATCAGCGCGAGGAACGCTCCGTCCAAGTTACGGAGCCCCGACTCCGCCACTGTTCGACCGACGAGCGGTCCGTCCGCCACGACACGGGCCGCCAGTTGGAATTCGCGTCCCCGCTGGCCGACATCGGGTGCAACAGCGGTCCGCTCCGGAAGCAGACGGACACCGATCGTGGCCAAGACGGCAACGCCCACGACGGCAACCGGCAAGCCGACAACCGTGATCTCCAGGACCCCGAGCGGCTCCTCACCAGACTGGGCGAGCAGATCGGACACGACCAGGTTGGTCGAGGTGCCGATCAGCGTCACGACGCCACCGAGCACGCTGGCGAAAGAGAGCGGCAGCAGATACCGAGATGCGCTCACCCCGTTGAGCTGTGACCAACGCACGATGCGCGGTGCGAACATCGCAACGAGCGGCGTATTCGGAACCACCGACGACACCGCTGCGGTGCTCGAAACCAAGGCCGTGACCGACCCGCCCCGATCGAGCAGTCGATCGATCAGCCGGGAGAAGGTCCCGGTCGCGGTGACCGCACCGGCCAGGACGTACAACGCTGCGATCGTCGCCGGTGCAGGGCTCGACAGCCCACTGAGGGCGACGTCGGACTCGATGACACCGGCGAACAGCAGTGCACCGACCGCTCCACCGAGCACGAGGACCGGCGGGAACCGGTCCGCGACAAGGACTGCGACGCTCGCCAGAACGACAGCGAGCGCAATCCAGGCGTCAACGGGCATGCGGGGGCGTCGGTCAGGCGCCGACGATGCCTGCAGCACGCAACGCGGCAATCACCTGATCGGCGGCGTCTTCGGCAGACATCGTTGCGGTGTCCACCAGGATCTCGGGCGACTCCGGTGCCTCGTACGGCGAATCGATTCCAGTGAAGTTGGTGAGTTCCCCTGCGCGTGCCTTGGCGTACAAGCCCTTCGGATCGCGTTCCTCGGCGACGTCGAGTGGCGTGTCGACGTGGACCTCGATGAACTCGCCGGCCTCGACCCGGTTGCGAGCGAGCTGACGCTCCGCTCGGAACGGCGAGATGAAGGACACGAGCACCACGAGGCCAGCGTCGACCATCAGGCCGGACACCTCGGCGATGCGTCGGATGTTCTCAACCCGGTCGGCATCGGTGAACCCGAGGTCACGATTGAGGCCGTGGCGGACGTTGTCACCATCGAGCAGGTAGGTCCGCACGCCGAGGGTGTGCAGTTTGGATTCGACGATGTTCGCGATCGTCGACTTACCGGAACCGGAGAGCCCGGTGAACCAGACCACACCGGGTTGATGACTGTTCTGCGCCGCGCGTGCTTCTTTGTCGACTCGCACGTCCTGCCAGTGGATGTTGTGGCTGCGACGCAAGGCAAAGTGCAACATGCCGGCACCCACGGTGTTCTGCGTGAGCTTGTCGATGATGATGAACGAGCCGGTGTCGCGGTTGCCTGGCCGGTTGTTCGCAGGGTACGCATCGAACGGAATTGGCCGATCGAGGCTGAGGTTGCAGACGCCGATTTCGTTGAGGTCGAGCGTGTTCGCCGCGAGGTGTTCAAGGGTGTTGACGTCGACCCGATACTTCGGGTTGGCGACGGTGACGCCGACGGTGCGCGTGCCGATCTTCATCAGGTAGGGGCGGCCCGGCAGCATCTCGTCCTCGTGCATCCAGACGACGTGAGCTTCGAATTGGTCAGCCACTTCAGCAGGCGAATCGCCGGCACAGATGAGGTCGCCGCGGCTGGCGTCGATCTCATCAGCGAGTGTGATCGTGATCGACTGGCCCGCAACGGCGACGTCGAGGTCGCCGTCCATCGTGACGATGCGATCGACCGTGCTGGTCGTGCCGGCCGGAAGCACTCTGATCGAGTCACCGGGGCGGACGGACCCGCCGACCACGCGCCCGGAGAAGCCTCGGAAATCGAGGTTCGGGCGGTTGACCCACTGCACGGGCATGCGGAACGGCATCGCAGCACCATCTGCACGGTCGGGGTCGGGGTCGGGGTCGGGGTCGGGGTCGGGGTCGCGCTGGTCGCTGACCGGCACGTCTTCGAGATACGACATGAGCGTCGGGCCGTCGTACCACGGCGTCGCTGCACTGTGTTCGACGATGTTGTCGCCCTTGAGTGCTGACACCGGCACGAAGGTGATGTCGTCGAGACCGATGTTCGATGCGAACTCGCCGTACTCGTTGACAATTTCGTCGAAGACCGCTTCGGCGTAGTCGACGAGGTCCATCTTGTTGATCGCGACGACGACCTTGCTGATGCCGAGCAGCGAGACGAGATAGCTGTGCCGACGAGTCTGCGTCAGTACGCCCTTGCGTGCATCGACCATCACGACCGCAGCGTCGGCAGTCGACGCGCCGGTGACCATGTTGCGGGTGTATTGCTCGTGGCCGGGTGTGTCGGCGACGATGAACTTGCGCTTCTCAGTCGAGAAGAACCGGTAGGCGACATCGATCGTGATGCCCTGCTCTCGCTCGGCAGTCAGGCCATCGAGGAGCAGCGCGAAGTCGAGGTCGGTGCCCTGGGTGCCGACCTTGGCCGAATCGGCTTCGAGTTGCGCGAGGTGGTCTTCGAAGACCATGTGCGACTCATAGAGCAGGCGACCAATCAGGGTGCTCTTGCCGTCGTCGACGCTGCCACAGGTGATGAACCGCAACAGCGATTTGTACTGGTGCGACGTGAGGTATTCGTCGATGTCGGTCGCAATGAGATCAGACACGTGCGCCATCAGAAATATCCTTTCTCGCAGCAGGCCATCTGGGGAACGATCGGGTGCTGCATCAGAAATATCCTTTCTCGCAGCAGGCCATCTGGGGAACAATCGGGTGCTGCATCAGAAATATCCTTCTTGCTTCTTCTTCTCCATGGATCCGGCGGAGTCGGTGTCGATCAGGCGACCCTGGCGCTCCGACGTGGTGGCGAGCAGCATCTCCTGGATGACACCGGTGAGGGTGTCGGCGTCGCTCTCGATCGCGCCCGACAGCGGGTAGCAACCGAGTGTGCGGAATCGGACGTTCTTGATCTCGGGCTCTTCGCCGTCGCGCAGCTGGAACCGGTCGTCGTCGACCATGATCAGGGTGCCGTCACGGTGCACGACCGGGCGCGGCGCGGACAGATAGAGCGGAACGATCGGGATCTGCTCGAGGTGGACGTACTGCCACACATCGAGTTCGGTCCAGTTCGAGATCGGGAACACCCGCAGTGTCTCGCCGGGGCTGCGCCGTGCGTTGTAGATCTGCCACAGCTCGGGGCGCTGCCGCTTCGGGTCCCACTGGTGCTGCGGCGAGCGCACAGAGAACATGCGCTCTTTGGCCCGTGACTTCTCCTCGTCCCGACGGGCGCCGCCGAAGCACAGGTCGAAGCCGCTCATCTCGATGGCCTGCTTCAGTCCCTCGGTCTTCCACATGTCGGTGTGTGTCGCTGAGCCGTGGTCGAACGGGTTGATGCCCTGCGCGACGCAGTCCGGATTCTTGTGGACGACCAGGTCGAGGCCGAGACGCTGTGCTGTGTCATCGCGGAACTGGTACATCTCGGTGAACTTCCACGTCGTGTCGACATGGACCAGCGGGAACGGCGGGAGGCTCGGGTAGAAGGCCTTCATCGCAAGATGCAACATGACCGAGCTGTCCTTGCCGATGCTGTACAGCATTGCCGGGTTGTCGCTCTCCGACACCGCTTCGCGCATGATGTGGATCGCTTCGGCCTCGAGCCGCTGGAGGTGTGTCAGCCGGGGGTGACCCACCGACGGGTGATTGTCTATCAAGTTCACGAACAATAGGGTAAATCACCACGGCGGTGTCCGCCACCGAATTTCCGTCGGCTCCGTTCAGATCGATCAGCGCGGATGGCGGGCGGCGGTGTCGCGTCGATACTCGGCACCGAGCTCAGCGACCGTCGGCGGCAACTCGCCTGCAACGAGGTCAGCCAGGCTCACGCCCTCGAGCACCCGCCGAAGACTGCCGCGCAGCGCCATCCAGACCTCCGGCAACGCGTCGGCGGGAGCGGGATAGCTGAGGTCACGAAGACTCTCGTCGTGGACGTCGGCCAGCGGTCCGTCGACAGCCCGAAACACGTCCGCGAGCGAGATCTGTTCGGCGGGTCGCGACAGCGTGAACCCGCCGTCCGGTCCACGCTTGGACCGCACGAGTTCGGCACGTTTCACGTCGCGCATGATGTCCAGCAAATACTTCAGCGAGATGTCCTGGCGCCGGGAGATCGCCTCGGCTTTGACCGCTCCGCCCGGCCGTTCGGCGAGTTCACCCGATGCGAGTTCGGCCATCGCGCGCACGGCATTGTCGACTCGTTCCGAGATCCGCATCGCCGAGAACGGTACCGCTACCCGAGCCGTCGGCGGGGATGTACAGCCACGCAACGAGACGGACGTCATCTTCCCTTGGCTTCCCCGAAGGCAGACAATGGAGATGTGGACAAAGACGACATCGCTCCCACCACAACAACGACGATGGGAACCGGTCTCGACACGACAGTTCCGACGCTGGTCTTCGACGACAGCTGTCCGATGTGCCAGATCTACACCGGCGCATTCAGCAAGCTGGGATGGGCCGACCGACAGGCATTCGGGTCGTGCGACCCGGACTTGACCAGCCAGATGGACCTCGACCGCGCACGTCACGAGATCCCCATGTTCGATCCCGTCACCGGCCAGATGCAGTACGGCCTCGACAGCCTCTTCACCGTGATCGGCGGTCGGCTGCGCTGGCTTCGACCGCTGATGGCTCTACCGATCGCGAAGCCGGCCATCCGACCGATCTACGCACTCATCTCCTACAACCGTCGTCAGATCGCCGGCTGTCCTCCACCGAGCGATGGCTTCGACTGCGCACCTGACTTCCACGTCGCCTGGGTCAGCACCTACATCGGACTCGTCGGTGGTGCGACATGTGCACTGGCGAGCACACCGGTCGGCGCAGCCGCTGCGATCACGAGCGCGATCGCGGCGACGGCCCGGCTCGGCCCCGTCGCACTCGAAGCGGACCGACCGAAGCGATTCGAAGTCGTTTCGCAAGCTGCAACGTCGGTCCTGGTCGGCTCGGCTGCCGCCCGGGTCGCCGCGCTGTGTCGCATGCCGGCACCGGTCGCCGCGGCGATCGGGATCGCCGCCGGCGTCCACCAGGTGGTGCGGCGCAGCTTCCTGCGTCGGGGGTGACTCGACCGATGTCTGCGGTCACCGATCCGTAGCATCGCCTCGCTCGGTCGAGGATTCGAACTGGGCGAGGGCGGTGGACATGGCCGTGCGGAACTCCGCGATGCGGCGCACCTTGAGGTCTTCGTAGCCGCGGATCATGTCCGGAAGGCCTGCCACAGCGATTGCGGCGTCGAGTTGATCTGGGCGAGTCGTTTGCGCCAGCACCGCGAGTGAACGTCGGTACTCGTCAGGCAACGCCGCCTCGGTCCGGCGCATCTTCGTCCGGCCGAAGGGATCCAGACGCGTACCTCGCAGTCGCTTGCCGGCTCGCAGGGCGGCCATTGCCGGCCTGGTCTTGGTACTGATCGACAGCTTCCGGTCGAGGCCGAGCGCTGAGAGCATCGGCGGGTGCAACTGCCACGACACCTTCGCTCCCGCACGCGCTCCACCCACGTCGGCGGCGGTGCGGTCAGCCTCTGGCAGCAACATCAGGCGCGCGACTTCGTACTCGTCCTTGTACGCCATCAGCTTGTGCATGCTGCGCGCCACGGTGAGCGTGAATGTCCCCGTCGTGGAGTGCATGCGGGCTTCGACGGCTGCTGCTTGTTCGACGTCCGCAACGAACTGCTCGGCGTACGCAACATTCTGAAACGCGATGAGGTCACCGGTCAGCATCGTCAACGTCTCGACGATGCCGGGCTCGCCAGCATCGGCATCGGTGACGAACGGGGCCGCCAACGCCGTGATGCGTGCGCCGAGCTGCTGCGGGACCGGGTCAACGGTGACGATGTCGGTCGCCGCCCCGCGTCGCCCGGTGCCGATGGCCAGCGCCTCGACGGTTGCGGCGTCGTGTGCCCATCGACGGCCCCAGTCGAACGCCGCGAGGTTGGCGTCGACCGCCACGCCGTTCAGTTCGATTGCCTCCTCGATCGCGGCGATCGTCACGGGAATCCGTTTGTCCTGTACGGCGACTCCGAGCAGCAGCAGGTTGGCCTGCGCAGCGCCACCCGTGAGCGACTCGGCGAGGGCAGTGGCGTCGAGAAATCGATTGTCGGCGCGACGCGTCGTCGCCGTCAGGCGGTCGACGATCTCGTCGTCCGGATAGGGCGTGGCCGGTTCGGAGATCATTCGACCGGTCGGCGTCCGATGGCGGGAGACGATGGCGACGGTGTGGTTCGCTTGCGTGGCCGAGATCGAGTTGTCGCCCGCGGCGACGAGTGCGTCGAAGCCGAGGAGCAGGTCAGCTTGCCCGCTGCCGACGAGGTTCGACGACGACTGCCCGCGACGAGCCAGCACCACATCGGACACCACGGGCCCTGCTTTCTGACTCAGCCCGGTCTGATCGAGACCGCGAACGTCCCAGCCGTCGAGCATTGCAGCGGTGGAAAGCACCTGGGCAACGGTGACCACACCGGTTCCACCGATGCCCGCAAGACGGATGCGAACCAGATCCGATGCACCCACCTCGGCAGAACCGACCGGATCGGGCACGACCTCGGCGGGCCTCGCCGTCACGCCGTCCGGTCGCTCCGGCCCCGCATCAACGGCATCACCGGGGCCAGTGGGGCCCACATCGATCGTCATGAACGCCGGGCAGTCACCCTCGACGCACGAGTAGTCGAAGTTGCACGATGCCTGGTCGATGGTGGTCTTGCGACCGAGCGCCGTCTCGACGGGTTGCACCGACAGGCAGTTGCTGACGTCGCCACAGTCACCGCATCCCTCACAGATCCGGTGATTGATCGCAATGCGTTTGATGGGCATCGTCAAGGCACCCCGTTTGCGTGACCTTCGCAGCTCAGCGGCACAGAATTGATCGTGGATCAGCACGGTCACGCCCGGCGTGGCACGCAGGTCGTCCTGCACCGCCACGATGTCCGTGCGGTCGTGGACGCGCACACCCGATGGCAGCTCGACGCCTCGGTAGCGATCGATGTCCTCGGCGGTGACCGCCACCTTGCTCACACCGTGCGCCAGGAGAATCGTCGCGAGTTCGGGTACCTCGATCGGCGAGACCGAGTCCTGTCCTCCGGTCATCGCAACCGTGCCGTTGTACAGGATCTTGAACGTGATGTTCTTCTTCGCGCCGACGCAGTACTGCAGAGCGAGCTGGGCCGAGTGGAAGAACGTGCCGTCGCCGTAATTCTGAAACAGGTGATCGGTCTCGACGAACGGTTCCATCCCCACCCACTGGGCGCCCTCGTTGCCCATCGCGGTGATGCCGATCGATTCCCCGACGCGGTCCTCGTCCATCAGCAGTGTCATGCCGTGGCAGCCGGTTCCCGCGCCGACGAGCGCTCCGTCGGGAACCTTGGTTCCCCAGTTGTGCGGACACCCCGAACAGAAGAACGGCGTGCGGTTGACCGCCAGCGGAATCAGTGTGCGCTCGCGGGCAGGTGGAGCCTGCGGGACGAGCCGGTCACCGATCCGTCCTTCGAGGCGCGACCGCAGCGGATCGATGATCGCATCGGCGTCCAGTTGACCCCACGAACGCATCAGGGTGTTGCCGTCGTCGTCGGTCTTACCGAGCACGCGCGGATGATGACCCCGGTTGTAGAGCGCATCTTTGATCAACCATTCCAGCGTCGGGTTCTTCTCCTCGACCACCACGATCTCGTCGATGCCGTCGGCGAACCTCCGAACGAGATCGGGGTTGAACGGCACCGGCATCCGGAGGTGAAGCAGCCGGATCCCCGCTGCCTCGATCGCGTCGGTGCCATCGAGGCCGAGTCGACGGAATGCTTCGAGCAGTTCGAAGTAGGTGAAGCCGGTGGCGACGAAACCGATCCACGGGTCCCGCGGGTTCGCCGTGAGGCGGTTGAGACGGTTGTCGATGCCGTAGCGCTGCGCCAACGGCAGTCGGACTTCGCGAAACTCCCGCTCGACTTCGATCATCCGCGGCCCGAGGAACTGCGCTGAGGGTCGGCTCATCCACGGCTCACCATCGATGTCCACCGTCGCCATGACCGGGTCGTCGTCGAGGACCGGGAAGGTGATCGTCCCTGACCCATCAGCGACCGGGGTGACGATCTTCATCGCCGACCAGAGACCGGACATCCGCGACATCGCCACGGCATGCAGACCCAACTCGACGCATTCGGCCATGGTCCCTGGGTAGAGGATCGGCATGTGGAAGTCGACGAGTGATGCATCAGACGACGACGGCATCGTCGACGACTTGCATGCCGGATCATCTCCGACGAGGACGACGGCGCCACCGCGCGAACTCGAGCCGGCGAAGACACCGTGACGGAGTGCATCGCCAGCACGATCGAGGCCGGGTGCCTTGCCGTACCAGAAGCCGACAACACCGTCGTACGTCGCGTCGGGCCGACCTTGCGCGAGTTGCGAACCCATCACCGATGTCGCTCCGAGTTCTTCGTTGACAGCCGGTTGGTGCACGATCGGCAGGTCGGGCACTGCCTTGATCGCCCGTGCGACTTCCTGGTCGAAGCCGCCCAGTGGTGAGCCGGGATAGCCCGACAGGAACGCTGCGGTGTGCAGGCCTGCCTTTCGGTCGCGACGGAGCTGTTCGATCGGGACGCGGGCGAGCGCCTGCACGCCGGTGACGAGCGCAGTGCCCTCTTCTCGTCGGTACCGATCGCTCAGCGAATAGCGCGGTTCGGCGGGGGCAGACGACGGTGAGGCCATGCAGAATTCTCCTGCGAACTCACCAGGCTGTGCAAGGCTCTCATCGAGCTCTGCACAATCGCCAGAAAGAGGAGCACTGTGATGCACATCGACGAGACCGATCGACGTCTGCTGCACGAACTGCAGGTCGATGCCCGCCGCCCGAACACCGAGTTGGCCGCTGCGGCGAACGTCTCGCCCTCGACGGTGGTCAACCGGCTCCGCTCACTCGAGCAGCGGCGGATCGTGCGCGGCTATCACGCCGATGTCGACGACGGCGCGCTCGGCCGGGACATCGAGGCAATGGTGTCCGTGAAACTCCGCCCGAAGACACCCGTTGCGGTCGATGCCTTTCTCGACGCAGTGTGGACGCTCGAAGAGACCGTCGCTGTTTGGCTGGTCACCGGCGAGTACGACGCCTTGGTGCAGATCAGCTCCAGTGACATGGCATCGCTGAGCCAAACCGTGCTCACCTCGATCAGCGGAGCGCCGAACGTCATCGACGAACGCACGTCGATCGTGTTTCAGCACCGAGCCAAACGTGTCCGATCACCGCTCGATTGAGCACGCGCCATCGAATCAGAGTCGGGTCCGACGAAGCAGCACCTCCTGGGCAATCGTTGCGACGTGCGTACCATCGATATTCAGGACGTCGCCGGTCACGAGCCCGCGACCGCCGTTCAGTCCGTGTGACCGGGTGTCGAACCAATGCCACTGGTCTGCTCGGCACGGCCGATGGAACCAGACCGAATGGTCGAGGCTGGCACCCTGGAACTTGTTGCGATCACTGCTGTCGTTGTCGAAATCAGGGTGCGGGGAACGTGCGGCTCGGGACGGAGCAGCGTCCGAGAGGAACGCCATCGCCAGCGTGTGTTTGATCGGGTCGTCGCCGAGGTCGGCCATGATCCGCAACCAGTAGCCGAGGCGGCCGGGCTCCCCGTCGACACCGGGCAGGTCGACGGCACGGCGGTCGATCAAGTCGCCCCAGGAGTAGTTGTCCAACGTCGGATCGCCCGGGCGCGGGATGCCGTCGGGGAACGTTGCGATCTGCGCGTCGGCTTCGTTTTCATCGACTTGGAAGGACACCGAAACGTTGAGAATGGCGCCGCCGGACTGGCGAGCGACGACCTGGCGGGTGCAGAACGAACGACCGTCGCGTAGGCGCTCGACTTCGAAGCGGATCGGCTCGGTGATCGAGCCCGGCCGGATGAAGTAGGAGTGCAGCGAATGGGCTCGCCGGTCCGGGTCGACCGTTGCGATCGCTGCTGCCAGCGCCTGGGCGACCACCTGCCCGCCGAACAGCCGCTTGCCCCACGGGTACTTGGCGGCGATGCCGACGTAGGTGTCCGGCCCGTGCGGTTCGAGTCGGAGCAGGTCGTCGAACGCCACCTCGCTGATGTCGGGTGCCGCGTTCCACGAATCGCTCATCGGCCCATCATCGCCCATGACACTTTCCCCCACCGCAACCCGCATCACCGTTTTCATGAGGTTGTTGCGCACAGTTTCTGCAAGAAGCTCATGAAAACGCCGGGGTCAGGTCTCGGTGGCGAGTGAGCCGTCGGCGACCCAGGTGGTCAGATTCTCGAGGAAGCGTTCATTCGCGCGTTCACCGGTGCTCGTGGTGCTGCCGGAGTTGTGCGGAGTGATGATCACATTCGGCAGGGCCCACAGCGGATCGTCCGACGGGAGCGGTTCGGGGTCCGTCACATCGAGCCCCGCGCCGCCGAGCCGGCCACCGGCGAGCGCGTCGGTCAGTGCCTCCTGATCGACCAGCTCACCGCGGCCGACGTTGACGAAGAAGGCATGCGGCTGCATCGCGCCGATCACGTCGGCGGTGATCAACTTGCGAGTGTCGTCGTTCAACGGGAGCGCAACGGCGACCGCGTCGACGTCCGCGACGATGGAGTGCAAGTCGGCGAGCGGCCGGACCGGGAACGGTTCGTCACCACGTGCCGAGCGACGCACGATGATCGGAAACATGCCGAACGCATCGGCGAGGCGGGCGATCTCCTGGCCAATCGGACCCCACCCGAGGATCGCGAGTTGCCTGCCCTCGAGCTCGGTCCATCGCGACCAGGCCCACTCCCCCTGCGCCTGGGCCCGCATCAACCTCGGCAAGTCCCGGGTCAGGGCGAGTAGGTACATCATCACGGTCCGCGCAATGGGAGCAGCGCTCGCACCGGGCGAGTTCGACAGACGCACGCCTCGTTCGAGGAACGCTGCGAACACCGGACTGTCGACGCCTGCTGACATCGAGTGCAGCCACTGCAGGTTCGGTGCCCTCGTCGCTACCCCGAACCAGTTTCCGGCCCGCTCCGGCCAGGCGTCGTGCGAGAACGACGCGATCGTGATCCGCTCCAGGTCGGCGTCACTCACGGGTTGATCGCCCTCGAGCAGGACTGCCTCGATGTCGGGTGCGATTGCCCGGACCCGATCGGCGTATCCGGCCCAGAACGTGTCCGTGCAGAACAACACATCACTCATCGCCTGATGCTCGCAGATCGTCACCGTCCCAGTCACGTTCGTGCCTGTCCCCGATGTGACTCTGCTTCTCGGTGAGTCGGCATCGCGCGGCAAGATGGGTGGATGCAGACTGCTGCCACCGACATGCTCGACATCGAGTTCCCGATCCTCGCGTTCAGCCACTGCCGTGACGTCGTCGCCGCGGTCACCAAGGCGGGTGGCATGGGGGTCCTCGGCGCCGTCGCGCATTCACCTCAGCAGTTGGAGATCGACCTCGACTGGATCGAGAGTGAGGTCGGCGGGCGTCCGTACGGCGTCGACCTGATCGTGCCCGCGAAGTACGCCGGTGATGGCGACGGCGGCCACACGGTCGACGACATCCGTAAGATGATCCCCGACACCCATCGCGAGTTCGTCGACGACATCCTCGCCCGCTACGACGTCCCCCCGCTCGCCGACGCCGACGAAGCCACTCGCGGTACGTACGGACGCAGCGGCGACGCGCCGTTCAGCGCGAACAACGCCATGCCGCAGCTCGACATCGCACTCGCTCACGACACCGCATTCGTTGCGAACGCGCTCGGTCCGCCGCCGCAGTTCCTGATCGACCGCTGCAAGGAATCGGGCAAGCTGATCGGGGCGCTCGCCGGGCGGCCCCAACACGCTGAACGCCACCAGGCCGCCGGCGTCGACCTGATCATCGCTCAGGGATCCGAAGCCGGCGGCCACACCGGCGAGATCGGGTCGATGGTCCTGATTCCCGAGATCGTCGATGCGGTCGACATCCCGGTGCTCGGAGCCGGCGGAATCGGCCGGGGACGCCAGATGGCCGCCGCCATGGCACTCGGTGCACACGGCGTGTGGTGCGGTTCGGTGTGGCTGACGACGGAGGAGGCCGAGACACACCCGGCGGTGAAGGAGAAGTTCCTGGCCGCGACGTCAGCGGACACGATTCGGTCGCGTTCGATGACCGGCAAGCACGCCCGGATGCTGAAGACGAAGTGGACCGAGGAGTGGGAACGCTCCGACACGCCCGATCCGCTCGGCATGCCGATGCAACCGATTCTCACGAGCGAGGCCCAGACCCGGATCAACCGGGCTGCCAACACCGTCGGCACCGGAGCGAACGACCTCGCCGGCTATTTCGTCGGGCAGATCGTCGGCACGATGAACCAGTCCAAGACCTCGGGCCAAGTGGTCATCGAGATGATCGAGGAGTTCATCGAGTCGGTCGAGTCGCTCGCCCGCCAGCTCCAGATCTGAAGCCGGTCTGCACCTCGGACGAATCCGGACAGCGCGAGCCAGACTGACGACATGACACTCCAAGCGGGCGACGCGCTGCCCCTGTTCGAACTCCCAGGCGCCGACGGCGAGCAGTGGGGCAGCGACGGGCATCGGAAGCGAAACGTCGCGCTGGTGCTGATCCTGCACCGTCACCTCGCTTGACTGCCGTGCCAGGAGCACGTGCTCGCCGTGAGCGAGCGTCACGCTGAATTCGCCGGCGCAGAGATCGTCGTCGTCACGTTCACCGACCCCGAACGTCTCGGCGCCTACGTCGAGCACCTCGGCGTCCAGTTCCCGGTCGTCAGCGATGTCGATCGCGAGCTCTACCGTGCACTGGGCATCGAACGCGGGGGCTTCCGCCAGGTGTGGTCGCTGGGCACGTTGAAGAAGTACGCCGCACTGTTGCTCGCGGGCCAACGGCTGCAGCGCACGAACGAAGACATCCGCCAGCTCGGTGCCGACGTCATTGTCTCGGCCGACGGCACCATCGCCAAGGTCTTCCAGCCGGCGTCGCCTGATGCGCGACCGGGCGTCGACGAACTCCTCGCAGCCATGCCCGCATCGGGAGAGCGGCGCCCGGATCGGGAGAGCGACCGCCTCAGCGACCCAGGCCGGTCGGCAGCAATGTTGCGACCGCTTCGCCGTCGCGGAACACGGTGATGTCTCCGTCTTCGGACACCATCAACACGGTGAGCGCGCAGCGTTCGTACACGGATATTTGCGATTATCCGTGTTAAACCCGTTGGTAATGCACTTCCAGGCCCTCGGGCTGTCGAGGTCGACAGCCGTGAGTTTTCTGGCCGTTACGCTGGGCGAACATCTCCGCAGCGAACGGTGGGCGGTGTGCTCCGCGGCGGCGTTCCGGTCCCAGGCCGAGCCGTATCGTCCCTGACCACTTGACGTATCTCGCATCTGTTGCGAGAATGTCCGACTAGATGGGAGATTCACCGGACCGGCGACGGACGCCGGCGATCGTACCGTTGACGGCCGGGATCGAGTTGTTGCATCCGGCTGAACAGACCTTCGAAGCAATGCTCGACGGATGGCGCAATCAGCAGCTCGCCCGCAATCTCGCGTTCACGACGATCTCGGCTCGCGAAGCCTTGGTGCGGCGGTTCCATGCGGCGACGAATGAGTATCCGTGGTCGTGGACAGCTGCGATGGTCGATGAGTGGTTCATGGATGCGCGTGCGATCCGCCACGTGTCGGTCTCCACGATACGGTCATATCAGAATGCGCTCCGGGCGTTCTGTGGCTACATCACCGACCCACGCTACGGGTGGGTAAACGCGTGCCTGGACCGCTTCGGTGACCACCCGGTGCAGGTCTGTCACGAATGGAACACCGCCACCCATGTCGCTGACTCCGAAGCCCGACCCACGCGCCGTGCGCTTCGTCCGGCCGAGTTGCAGCGACTGTTCGATCACGCCGACTCCGACGTCGCCGCGGTGCGTGCCAATGGTCGCAAAGGCTGGCTGCCGGCATTCCGCGACGCCACGTTGCTGAAGGTCACCTACGCGTACGGTTTACGGCGCAACGAGGTCCGTCAGCTCGAGGTGACCGACTTCGGTCGGAACCCGAAAGCCCCCGAGTTCGGCGATCTCGGCGTGCTGTACGTCCGCCACGGCAAAGCAATGCGCGGCTCGGCACCCAAGCGTCGCTCGGTGCTGACCGTGTTCGGGTGGGTGACCGACGTGCTCGACGAATGGCTCAACGACGTCCGCCCACTCCTCGCCGAAGACAGCGACACGTCCCTGTTCCCGTCCGAACGTGGCGGACCGATGAGCATCGGACAGACCGCAGCACGCATGCGCCGGTACGCAACTGAGTTGGAGTTCCCGAAAGGGATCGGGCTGCATTCGCTGCGCCACTCCTATGTGACGCAACTGATCGAGACCGGCTGGGACGCCCGGTTCGTGCAAGAACAGGTCGGCCACGAACACGCCTCGACGACATCGCTGTACACGTCGGTGTCATCGGACTACCGGACCCGCATGCTGCGCACATCGCTCGATCGCACCATGAACGCCATCGACAACTTGGAGGACACCCCATGAAACGACAGCCCCTGTACGAATGGAAGCTGCGCGACGTGATGGCCCAGCACCGCATGTTCAAGACCACCGACCTCACCCCGCACCTCGCCGAGCGCGGCATCGACCTGTCCGCATCACAAGTCCACCGTCTCGTCACCGCAACCCCAGAACGGTTGTCGCTCGTCGTGCTGTCTGCACTGTGCGACATCTTCAACTGCGAACCCGGCGAACTTGTCGAGGTCAGCGTCGCCGAGGCCGCCCCAAAGAAACGACGAGCCGGAAGCAACGTCGTCGACCTGGCCTCGACCGGTCGACCAAAACGTGCTCGAGTCACTGACGACTGATGCCCAAACGCGACTGCGCACGCTGCGGCAAACACCGCACCATCCGCCACGGGTTCCCTGACGGCCCGATCTGCGACACCTGCTTCCAAGACGCCACCAACACCAACGGAACCTGCAACGACTGCGGCGACACCCGAATGCTCATCGGTCGCAACGCTAAGGGTGGGTCGGTGTGTCGCGACTGTGCCGGAATCACTGCCAATTTCGAATGCTCGCGCTGCCACACCGAGGGCCACATTTACCGAAACCGAACCTGCGTGCGCTGCTGCGTCCGAGACGACCTCACCACCCTGCTCGCCTCGAATGGAACGGTCGCTGAACCGCTCGCGCCATTCGTCGACGCAGTCATCGCGATGCGGCGTCCGCAGAGCGCGATGATCTGGCTTCGCAACCCGTCGGTCCGAGAGATTCTCACTGGCCTCGGCAACGGAGGGATCGAGCTGACCCACGCTGACCTCGACGAACGGCCCGAGCACATCAAGACCGTCAGCCGCATCAGAGAACTCCTCGTCGCCTCAGGCGCGCTAGGTCCCCTCGACACTCGACTCCACCGTTTCGAGCAGGACCTCGCTGGCAGGCTCCAACGGATTGATGACACGGCGGAGCGAGCGGTGGTGAAGTCCTACGTGACTTGGAAGCGACTTCGTCATCTCCGCACGCTCGCCGCCAACGGCCAGCGCACCGAGTCCGCGATCCGAACCGCACGTCAAGAACTCACCGTCATCGCGAACCTGATCTGCTGGCTCCACGACAACCACAAGAGCCTCGCCGACTGCGACCAAGCAACCGTCGACCGATGGATCGTCACCGGTCCCACCACACGACGGCGCTGCGCCACCTTCATCCGATGGGCCGTCGAACACCGACACATCACCAACGCTTGCGCCATCCCACCCGAGAAGCGCAACACGACGCCAGCTCTGAGCGAGGCCGAACGGATCGCACTCCTACGACGGCTCATCGACCCCACCCCGAACGAGCAGCTCGCACCACGGCTCGCCGCCATCCTCGTCCTGCTCTACGGCCCACCGCTCAACACAATCCGACACCTCACCCTGGGCGACGTCACCACCGACGGCGACGACACGACGATCCAGCTCGCTGTCGACCCAGCCGTACTGCCGCCGCGGATCGCCGACATGGTCCACGCCCAAATCCGCCACCGACGCAACATGCGAACCGCAGCCAACCCGACCAGCGACTGGCTGTTCCCCGGACAGACAGCCGGCCGACCAATCACCTTCGACCAGCTCCTCGCCCGCATCTACGAACTCGGCCTCACCATCCGAAACGCCCGCAGCGCCGCGCTCCGAAAACTCGTCCTGACCATCCCCGCACCCGTGCTCACCACGATCCTCGGCTACACCGCAGCCACCCTCGACCGACACACCTCAAGTTCCGGCGCACCCTGGTTGGCCTACGCCAGCCGACCGGCGTAGCGACCCGCCGACCGAAGCCCAGACTGGACCCGCACCGTCAATATCGAGCGGTTGTCCAGAGCCTGACTGAGCTGCTCCGCCCGAGCCATGTGCTCCTGTCTGCCGGATCGCGAGCGGCTGACGAACCCATCGGCCCGAACGTTCTGGAGCGGATCGGGGACTGTCGTCGCGGCGACCCGCGGTCAGCCGGGTTCGAGCGCCGTGGCTATGTCCACAAACTCTCGTGCGAAGTAGATCAGATCGTCAGATGAGTAACCATCTGGCAGGGTTGATGGAAGCGGTTCTAGAAGAAGTTCGTGTTGCCCGAGCCTGACCCTGAGCGCCAAATTCTCCGACGCGGAGAAAAGCTCTGCGATCTCGGCACCTGGAACCTCGGCTGCGACGTCAGCTTCGAAGGAGTAGTTCTCGAAATCTCGCCAGATGCCTGATTGAGCGCCAGGTGCGAGCTTGGCGACGTACCGAAAGCTGATGCTGAAGTCGTCGCTCACAACGTCGCACCCACCGGCGTCAAGACCGTCCCCGTTTGGTTGACCTACCGGACCATCCTCACCCCTGAACTCGAAGATCGCTATCTCAGGCATTGTGTAGTCGGCGACCTGCGCGATCACGTCGTCGCAGGTCCAGTTGAAGAGCAGTTCGAATCCACCGGGATAGGTGTCAGGCGGACCCTCGTCAACTTCTTCCGAACCCGTCGATTCGACAATGTCACCCTCAGAAGCGTCGATATCACCGCTCGCTACGCCGGAAGTCCAATCACCATTCACCACTGGACCCGAGATCGTGAGGCCATCCTCCGTAAGTCGCACTGTTGCGTCGCTGATGTAGCCGTCCATCACCCCTGGACAGTTGATGTATCCACTGTCCAGTGTCGCCACATCCTCGTCGAGCGCTGACAGCTGGTACTCGCCTGCGCATTGCCCTTCGTTCAGATCGATGCGGCCTCCCTCACTGAAGCGCAGGCGCGAGACGGAGCTATTTCCACCTGACCAGTCGCCGTAGAGGGCTGCTGGTAAAGCCTCCTCGCCGTCACCACCACACCCCACCGTGGCGACTCCCGCGACTAGCCCCAGCAACATGCAGCTCCTGAGGGATTGTGCGCCATACATGAGCGCCGAAAGTAGCAGCTGCGTAATGATCCCAGCGCCCCAACCCGGCAGCGCCACCAACGCGTCGGGCAAAACTGGCCCGAACTCAGTGGCCCTCATCGTCGTCCATGAGTTCTCCTTGAAACCCCCTCTGACCCGAAGGGCATACGTTCCCATGGCTCAGAACATCGGTGCTCTCGACTTCAAGAATCCACTCGTAGCGGCACCTCCGATCGGTGAGAGCCGATCAGATCGTGCGGATGATGGGTCGCACCCACGGGTCAGTGAGCGCCCGCTGTTGCCGACGAAGAGCGGCTCCCGATACGAATACCTATCAGCAATCCGGCAAGCAGAAGTACCGACATGCCGAGCGCAAACCCGCCCCACGCCAAGGCCGTGAATCCTGGGCTGCCCGCCGGCGAGGCCCCCGCAAGAGGTGCGTAGCCATCGCCGAAGCCCTCGGCCTGCGAGTTCGAGTCGATGAGCATGTTGCCGCTACACAGAGACGAGGCAACTTCGCCGTCGTCTGGGGCAGGGCCACCGTTCGCGGTCGTGGTTGCGAACATCAGGAATCGGCCTGGGCCAGAGATCTCCATTCCACAGGTCGCTCCCTGGGAGTGGGTTGCAACCGACTGGCGTTCGTAGGCGTCACCTTTGTAGACGGTCTCGACGGAGAAGATGTAGCGGGCTTCTTGTTCGCGAAACGATGAAAGCTTCGGGCGGTCGATCTCCTCGATCTCTCCAACGAACACCACGTCGGAGAGCTCAAACGCTTCGGACGGCTCGCGCATCGCGCAGCTACAGGCGGCAGCCGGAGTTGATGCACCGAGGATCACGGTGACCACAATCAGCGTCGGTGCCAGCAGACGCGTCACGATGCTCCTCATTGCCATGACGGTATGACGTTCGAGGGGCCCGCCCGGTTCCCGTCGCGGTCCCCCATAGCGCATATCAACATGCCGATCGACCGGCCAACCACCGAGCGAGAACGGCACGTATCGGACACGAGGACTGCTCAAGAACGTGCGGATCGCGGGCCGGAATCTCTGTCGGACAACGTGGTCGACAATCTGGATCCAGGGGCGCCTGACTCCGCCCGGTGGGCGCGACGGGCGAAAGAATTCGGATCTGGTTGTGGCGCGAAATGGTCCTCAGACGTTTCATCAGTGTGAGAGTGGTTCACGACATGGCCGAGAGCGACGACTTCGAGGAGTTCGTGATTGATGTCGAACGCCGCCTTCGTCGCGCCCTGGTCGGCGCTGTTGGCGTCAACCAAGTCGATGATGCAGTCGCCGAGGCGCTTGCCTACCTCGCTGAACATCGAGATCGGGTCCTGTTCATGGAGAATCCGGTCGGCTACCTCTACCGAGTCGCACAGACCCGAACGAAGCCCGCAAAGACCCCGACGCTCCCCGCCGTTCATCCGGCATCGATACCCGATGTCGAACCCGGCCTCGCCCCAGCACTGATGGCGCTACCTGAGGCTCAACGCACAGCGGTCTGGCTTGCTCACGGCTGCGGCTGGAGAAGCACAGACATCGCCGACGCACTCGAGATCAGTGCTTCCACCGTCGCTACCCACATCAGTCGCGGGCTCGCCAGCCTGCGCGCAGAACTTGGAGTCCGCAATGATCACGCTTGAAGAACAGATTGCACAGCTCGGCGATGCTGTCGACGAACAACTCACACAACACGCAACCGCCAGCCAGGCATCGGAGCAGCCACGGCGACGCTGGATTCTGGCCGCAGCCGCGGGCCTATTGGTTCTCGGCGGGATTGTCGCCGTTGCTGCGGTCAGTGGCATCGCTGACCCGGACCAGGGATCGAACTCACCGGCGATGACGCCGCAGCAGGTTGCCGAGGAGCGCACGCGGCTCGACGCGCGCCTGCCGTCGGCGACCGAGTCACAACAAGCAGCGCTCGATGATGGCCTCGTGACGGTCACCGAGATTCTCGATCTCGCTCAAGAGGCATCGGACTGTTCCGTCGCTGCCAGCGGACCCCGCATCGACTTCCAGTGGGACGGCGAGGGCGTCACACGAACCGTCAGTCTCGGCAACGGTAGTCCCGCCGAGGCCGACCGGCTCGTTGGCATCTCTGACACGTGCTGGGACAAGCACGTCGGGCTTGCCGAGATCTACGTCGCGCTTCAAGCAGTTCTTCCAGTCGAGGATCAGCTCAAGCTGCGCCCGCTGACCGTCGAATGTCTCGCTGACGCAGGCTTCGACGCACCCGACTGGCCAGCCACCGACGTCGAAATTGATCCATCAGTCGAAGCAACTTGCGACGACCAAGCCAAAGCTCTCCTCGACTGAGAGCAGTGCCGAAGCAGCTCATAACAACGCCGCAACGCCATCACCAGTCTGAATCAGGCACATAGGCGGAACGCTACTCGGGACGAAGGCGTCCGATATCGCTCAGACTGGTCTGTCCGCTGGCGGGCCCTGCACGATGATGTCGAAGCTGTCGGCCTTCCGGACGTGCTCGAAGTACCAACGCTCCGCAGCCTCCCAGCGGTCAAGCCAGTCCTGTGATGCATCGGCCCGGTCGGCTTGGCGCTGGCGACGAATCGACGGCTCAGAGGTGACCAAGATGCAGACATCAACGGCGTCGCCGAGTTCGGGACGTGACACGAATAGTCCTTCCACAACGACGACACTCGCTGGCTCGATCTCGGATGTCTGCTCACTCAGACAGTTTCGACTCCAGTCGTAAGGTCGGTAGCGGGCTGTCCGACCGTGGCGCAGCGGCGTCACGGCCTCGTCGAGCATTCGCTCCCAGTCGTAGTAGAGGGTCGCTCCCTGCTGCGCGCTCAGTCCGGCTCGTGTGTCGGGGTCCATCACTCGGTAGAAGTCATCACCCGGAATCCGGGCTGCGCCGAAGCGACGCACCACTTGTTCCGCAAACGTCGACTTGCCAGCCGCGCTGTGCCCGTCGACCGCCACGACGTGAACCGAACGCTGCTCGATGGACAGCCGGTGTTCCAGCTCATCGACTGCACCCACTACATCCATGTATCCACTCTGCCGGGTGGACCCCTCGATACGCGCGATCGCGGCCGGAACGCGGAAGCGATCAATCAGGCACTTCCGATCGGTCGGCTCCGACGGTCCGCAGCGGGACGACCCGGCTCATATTCGCAGAGCTATTCCGACCTGTCGAATATCGACTGTTGCCAGTCGACTGATTCTCGAACGTTTCACCGATGCGCTGAAACGGTCGCAGTCGAACGCAGATCGATTGCTGCTTCGACCGGACTGGTGCTCGTCGTCGCGTCGTCGATCCCGATCATGATGGACATAGGAATGTGCCTTTCTCTCGGTGATGAAACCGAGGTGGGCACTCCTGATTCGAGTCGATCGTGTTCGCGCCTCTTTCGAGCCACACCCCGGCGATGGACACCGGCCGGTCAGTAGTTCGTACCAAAGCCAACCCGTCGGGCAGCAGGCACATAGAGAGCCGACCGACCAGCACCATCGACGCTACGACAACCGCCGCAACGCACCCCCAAGTCTCAATCAGGCACGTACGCGCTCGGCGATGTGCTCCAGAATGTGAAGATCCGAGGTCGGTTCGCGACGCGTCTCAGTCAGTCGGACTCGTGCGCTGCGAGCGGGTTGATCCAGTGGAAGTCGGTGTCGAGTGGGTAGACGGGCCGAGGGAGATTTTCGAACGGCATCCGGTCGAGCATCGGCGATGTGCGTCCGGGTGTGTCGACGAACAGCATGTGTTCGGAGTCGACGAACTCGTCGTAGGCAACGGGAAACGAACTGCGCACCTTGACCACGATCGTGCGACTCGCTGCGAGGTCGACGCCGAGAGCCTCGCTGAAAATGGGATCGTTCCCGACCGCTGTGTGACTTGTGACGACAACACGAACTCCGTCGAGTTCGAGGAGCGCCATGTCACCGGGCGTGAGTGTCTTTCCGGCAACGATCCCGCGACGTCCGACGAGGGGCCCTTCATGCAGCGCGATGACCTGCGCTCGCGCCAAATAGTCACCTCGGCCTTCGCGGCCCCAATCGTCGCCGGTGAACGTCGCGTCGAAGGTGTTGCCGATGCCGACATGTCGGGCGGCCTTCACGAGGCGCCGGTCGCGGAAGTTGACGACAAGCACACCGTCGGCGCCGCCTTGATGGAGGGCTTCGAGCATCCAGACGGTGTTCGCTGGACCGCCGGCACCGCAGTTGTCACCGAGATCCGACAAGACCATCGCGGGAAGCGCCGGATCGCGACCAGCGGCGACGGCAAGCTTCACGGCCTCGTCGATCGAGATTGCTTCGGCCACGAACCGGTGGCGGTTTGCCCACGCCTGATCTGCGAGATCGCTCGCGAGGCGGCGGGCGGCGACGTCGTCATCGCGGCCGGTCACGATGATTGCCAGGCTGTTCTTCGAGGTGTCGGAGAACGCAAACCCGCCGAGGATCGAAACGTTGCAAATCCGCGACGTGGTGTGCTTCTGACCAGCCTCGACGAGCTCAGCGAAGGGGCCATGGTCAGTGAACAGCGCCACGTTGGGCGCAACGATCGGTACCTTGACGAGAACGCGGTGCGGCGTCATGCCATCCCAAAGCTCGCGCAGCAGCTGTGCTGCTTCGGCGCCTCGCTCGCGTTGATCAACGTGCGGGTCTGTTCGATACGCGACCACCACATCGAGCGCGTCGACCATTCGTTCCGACACGTTTCCGTGCGGGTCGAGCGTGCCCACGAGGGCCACGTCAGGGCCGACCGCGTCACGGACAGCGGCGAAGAACACGCCGTCACCGTCGGATTCCTCGGTCGTGATCATCGCTCCGTGGTTACAGAGATACACGGCGTCGAGTGGACCGACCTGGGCAAGCGCCGCTCGGACCCGGTCGAGGGTGTCGACGAAGAAGCCGTGATCAGCAGCGCCGCCAGCGCCTCCCATCGTCACCAGAATCGGTACTGGCTCCCATGGTCCAAGGCGATCCATCTCGTCGTAGAAGCCGACGACCTCGAGCATCTGACGTGGGTGGTCAGATCGCGCATCGACCGTGATGTCGTCGCCTTCGAGGTACAAGCCTCGGAAGCGAGCCTCGTCGACCGTGCGCGCGAACGCATTGCTCTCCAAGAACATCCCGACAACACCAACTCGACGCACCCTCACTCCTGTCTTCGGCGACAACCAATCCAAGGCGGAGTCTGACACGCCGCCCGACCCGACAACCATCCGGCCAACAGAACCACGACCGGTGCGCCAGAGCGGCGCACGTTGGCGTCACGTGAGAGATGCCCGCTTGAACGACCTGCTCGCGCAGCTCGGTGACGGCGACACGAAAGACCTGTTCAGGCTGCTGTTGCAGAACGGGATGCAAGAACTGATCGACCACGAGCTGACCGCCACGATCGGCGCAGAGCTCCACGAACGAACCGACACTCGCAGCAACCAGCGCAACGGAGCCCGGGAGCGCACGCCCACAAAGACATGGTCGCTGCCACCGTCCGCACGATTCACGCCCAACCCGACGCCGACGCCACCCGCACCCAACTACACACCGTTGTCGGGATGCTTGAAGACCGGTTCCCGAAAGCCGCTGAGATCCTCGCTGGCGCCGAAACCGACGTCACCGCCTACGTCGCGTTCCCGAAAACGCACTGGCGCAAGATCTCCTCGACGAACCCGTTGGAACGAATCAACAAAGAGATCAAACGGCGCTCGAACGTAGTGGGCATCTTCCCCGACGACGCGTCGGTGATCCGCCTCGCCGGCGCCGTCCTGCTCGAGCAGCATGACGAATGGGCCGTCGCCGAGCGCCGCTACCTCAGCGAAGAGTCGATGGCCCTCATCGACCAACACCTCAAGGAGGTCCACGCCGCCAAAAGCAACCCCGAACTCCCGGCCACCCAAGATCGACCGAAGGAACCAAGGGTCACAGACCTACTTCCTCCAATCAACGGGACGCGATCGCGACGGCAAACGCCATTGCCAGGAGTTGATATCGCGCACAGGACCGAGAGGATACGTGCCGTTCGCGATCAGTCTGAGGCGCCGACACCGCCTGTTGATATGCGCAAGATATAGGCGTATGCCCCGTGTCCAGGTGTACTTGCCCGAAGACCTCCACGAACAACTGAAGCAACGCGACCTCCCAGCCTCGGAACTCTTGCAGGTCGCGCTCCGCGCCGAGTTGGAGCGCCAGGATGCACTCGCTGAAACAGACCGATACCTCGAAGAACTCGCCGCTGAGGTTGGAGAGCCCAGCCAGCGGCAACAGGCCACCGCAGATGCAATCGCTCGGCGCATCCGGGATCGGTCGCTCGACCGAGCCGGTTGAACCGTGTTGATCCTTGACAGCGGCGGCGTGTCGCGTCTGTCTGCACGCACCAAGACAGCACTGTCGTTCATCGGGGCGCTCAAGGCCCAAGAGCTGTGGCCGCCGGTGGTCCCGACGATGGTTCTCGTTGAGTCGCTCTCTGGCGATCCAAGGAGCGACGCCAACACCCACCGATTCTTGAAGATGTGCATCATCGAGTCGGCAGTCAGCGAGTCGACTGCACGGCGAGCCGCCGAGCTGCGGCGACGAGCCCGAGCCGGTTCTGCTGTCGACGCGCTCGTTGTAGCAATTGCGGAGCCCGGCGGAACGGTCCTGACAGGCGACCAAGCCGACATTGAAGCGCTCGCCGCCCACGCCGATGCAGTCGCCGTCGAGGTCGTCTGATCGATGGCGACCTGAAGCCTCTTCCCGCTCGCGGTCGTGCCGATCAGGAGCACTTGAGTGGCTGCGGTGAGGGCGGAGTTCTGATCGGTTGATTGCGTCCAGGGTGGTGGTGTAGGAGGGTTGTGCGATCCTCTTGTTGGTTGTCAGTCGCGGGAGGCGACTGTCAGGGATTGAAGGTCGGGTTCGATTCCGTCGATGTCGGCGACGCTGGCGGCGAAGATGTAGCGGGGTTCGGCTGCGA
>ENA-ORXT01001415-ORXT01001415.1-marine-metagenome-genome-assembly--contig:-NODE-1415-length-32486-cov-193.026814_pt1 | contig 32486 bp, 35 predicted proteins | sample MGYA00237868_ERZ511482 | MGnify/ENA metagenome assembly ERZ511482 | reverse complement strand
AGGGTTTTTGGCAATAAACGGGGTAACGAATCTAATCCAGATAAAAAGCAACCTAAAAGGTATTTGACAGAATTAAAGTGTACCCAAGTATTTATACAGATTTTGACTTAAAAGTGCTAAAGTAATATCAGCTTGACCAACAGTTCTCTTTACTTCTGAATTTATTTACTACTACTGAACATGCCACCATAAGCTTGTAAAATTCTCTCTTTTAAGTGACCTCATTATATTCATACTTAGACATCCTATATTGATTCCTCAGAAGTCCATATCTTTACCACTTAAATAGAAGACTATGTTCAAAATAAATATATACTTAAAATTTGCTCTAATCGCTATATGCCTCGGTGGAGGTATACTTCTCTGGATTTTATATGGATTTTGGTTCGCTTTCCCATTTCTACTGATCGGGATCGGTCTATTAGCCAGTTACATTTTCTTAGGGACGGTGACATCAGCTGCTGAGATGATACAGGATAGTGATTTTGCAGGGGCTGAAAAGAGGCTCAACTTGACATTCTTTCCTCAATGGCTATACGTGACTAACAGAGCAGTATATTACATCATGCGTGGCGCTATAGCAATGAATGCAAAGGATACAAACAAGGCAGAAGAGCTCTTTGAAACAGCAAACTCCCTAAAACTTCCATCAGATAACGAGAAAGCCATGGTCCTGCTTCAGCTGGCTAATATCAATGCCATGAAAAACAAATGGAATCAGGCTAAAAAGTACTTCAGAGAAGCAAAGAAACTGAAAGTGTCAGAAGGGCCAATCAAAGAACAATTAAGCCAGTTTGAAAAAGCGATCCAGAACAGTGGTCAAGCTAAAGCTGCCAGAACCATGGGTAAGCGAGGCATGCAGATGATGCAAGGTGGTGGCAGTAGTAAGCGTAGACGGCCGAAAATGAGATAAAATAAAGTGTTCTTGTGACACTTTTAAAGCGAAATTGTGGTTTATAGTACATAACGTGATCAGATTTCTACACATATTAGTCGCATGGGTTCTTCTACTAAGTACAAGTGGAGTGACCATTACGGCATTCTACTGTCAGAATCAGATCAGTGGGATATCATTTATGTCTACTGCATCTAACTGTAGTAGTGAGAAAAAATGTTGCGCTAAAAAAGCAGAAGATCACAAAAAATGCTGTGATAGTGAATCTGGTTTTTTCCAAATCGATATAGATCAGCTTAGCTTCCAAACCAACTACGATAGCCATACACAGGACATCCTTATGCCTTTGGTCGTACAAGCTAATACAGGCACATTAGATCTTAATAGAAGTAAGATAAATGAATATGCACTATATAATCGTCCGCCTCCATTAGATCGAGGTTTCCACATCCTATATCAGCGATTCCTCTGCTAGACCTTTTTGTTTCTTGCGGCCCTAACCCTTATGGCCCTACTCCTATTATTGAAACAAAAAGAAATAATGAAAAAATACTTATTTATACTATTACTTAATATCACAGCGATATCAGCATACGCACAAGGACCACCTATCATAAGTGATAAGGCCATCATGCTGGGTGAGCAGACGTTTATCGTCAAGACTTTATCAGAATTCCTGCACACTGATCAGGGAACATATACATACTTGCCCACGATCATGCACTATTTACCTACGTCTAATTCTTTAGTCGCAATCCATATACCCCATCTATCCTCACCTACAGAAAGTGGATTAGGTGATATACAGCTCAGAGTTAAGTACAAGATTTATCGAAATGATATGAAGGCTAAGACTCACAGAATAGCTCTAAAATCTGTTCATTGGATCCCGACAGGATTCAATACAGGTCTAGAGGAATATGGTGTCGGAGAATATCAGACGCTATTATCCATCATCACAGGCTACGAGACTCTAAAGCACGGAATTGGTGCTGAATTTGGATATCGATACGTGGGAGGAAATAATCCTAATTTTTGGAAGTTTGATTTAGGCTTTGGTCTACCCATACTGAAGCCCACTTACCCTGTAAATCAGATCAATCTATACTTCGAGTATCACTCTGAAATATATAATAGTGGTGGAGCTAATATATTCTTCGCACAGGGTATCCAATATGCAAGAGATCAAGTGACGATAGATCTTGCTATACAGCTGCCACTTAAAGAAAGAGCTGCTAATGCTGTAGATAGACATTATAAATTACTCGTAGGTGCCAGATATGTCTGGTAGCTTACTATTAAAATAAACATTAAGAAACGTCAATGACGTGAATCATGTTGACACCCAAAGAATATAAATGAATCTTTAAGGGTGCCATTATTAAATAAAATACAAATAGATGAAACAAATCATATTACTATTCATACTAAGCCTTGGGTTAATGACTCAAGCACAAGCACAGAAAAAAAATAAAGAAAGAGATCAGATATCTACGATGGTGGAAGGTCTCGGATGCCCTTATTGTGCGTACGGCCTTGAAAAGAAATTCAAGAAACTAAAGGGTATTAAGAAAATAAAAATAGATATCGAAGAAGGCCTATTTTCATTCACCTTACCAAGTGAATATAACATGACTTTAGAAGAAATCGATAATCGGATAGCTGATGCAGGCTATACACCTATGACAATAAAGATTGATCGTAGTAATGGTGAAGTACTAGAGTCAAATTTTGAAGCACAAGATGTAGAGTCTGACATGACCAGTGAATTTACTGTATTTGGCATCTGTAATATGTGTAAATCAAGAATCGAACGTAGAACACAAAAAGTCATCGGCGTCGCTTCTGCTAAATGGGACAAGAAGACAAAGATTCTAAAAGTATCCTACGACACGAAGCAGACCACTGTGAAAGAAATCAAGCAAGTACTTGCAGATGCCGGGCATGACACAGAAGATATAAAAGCAGATTTAGCTGCATATGATAACTTACCTGCATGCTGCCTATACGATAGAAATGACTTAAAGCAAAAGTCTCACTAGTAAATTACAATGTGGTCAGAGCAGAGACTCTGCTCTGACCACTTACTAAAGAAGTTAATCATAAATATTACCCATGAAAAAATATATAGGACTTCTCGTCTTATGCCTATCGACTCTTTACGCATGTCAGGATAATACCTATTGGGAGTTCAGTCATGATATCAATCTCGATGAAGTCTCTCCTAATGGGGTGGTCTTCCAAGGAGAAAATTTATGGATATCAGATACTGACAATAATCAATTAGTTCTGATAAATCAAGAGGGTAAAATCCTTAAGCGGGTAGAAGATTTAGATAGACCGATGCACATCTCTTCAGATGAAGGCAGTGTATTCATAGCAGATTATGGATCTGATCAGATACTAAAAATGAGTGCTGATGGAGTAATGGATACTATAGCATTAGTAACACTGCCAGATGGTCCAGCAGGGATAGATGTGCAGGCTGATAAGTTAATCGTCGCAGACTTCTATAATCATCAAATCATCTATCAGGATGGAAATAAGAATAATACATTTGGGACTAAGGGTAAAGAAGGCGCAGGCCTGCATTATCCGACTGATGTACAATTCTTCAATGATCTGATATATGTCGCAGATGCTTATAATAATCTTGTCAAAATATTTGATATGGACGGACAGTACCGCATGACAATAGGGAAAGCCGAAGAAATGACGGCGACCACTGGAGTTTATGTCAATACTCAAGAATTAATAACCGTGGATTTCGAAAATGATCGAGTCATCACTTATGATCATAAAGGTAAATTGTTAGACATTATAGATGAAGGTTTCCATGGCCCTACTGATATTATCACGAAGGATGATCAGCTCTACGTTCTCAATTTTAAAGGGAAATTCATTTCTGTATTTAATAAGTCGTAATCCAAACATGTAAAGCCTATGGCTTAGATAATTATGACACCTATTGCTATGATTAGGTATATTGGTTACTGAATATCTATAGCCGAGAAACCGTATTTATTCTAATGGGTCATGAGGCCGTTTCGGAATATGTAGATTTCTAAATTATAACCACATGAAGTATATCATCAATACCCTCTTAATCATAACTGTCTTATTCTTAGGCCTCTATGTCGTCGCAAAGCAACGTAATGACATCATGGATATCAGTCAGAAAGTGATCGATGAAGCGATTAAAAAGCACGGCGGTGATAAGCTCTATGAAAAGGCTCACTATGCCTACGACTTCAGGGACAAGCACTATGTAGCGAAGAGACAGAAGGGCGACTTCACTTACACTAGAGAATACATCGATAAGACTGGTGACAAGATCATGGATGTCATGACTAATGAAACATTCGTCAGGAAGACGAATGATCAAGTGACTGCACTCGATGATAAAAAGATCAATAATTATCGAAACTCGATTAACTCTGTCAATTATTTTGCATTTCTACCCTATGCGCTGAATGATGAAGCCGTCCATAAAAAATACTTAGGATATGCTGATATAGATGATATCCCATATCATAAAATACAAGTGACATTTGATCAAGAAGGCGGCGGAGATGATTATGATGATATCTATGTCTACTGGATCAGAGATGAAGATTTCACCTTAGATTATCTCGCATATTCTTATGAAGTCAATGGTGGAGGCGTCAGATTCCGCAAGGCATATAATCCGAGAGAAGTCGGAGGTATCAGATTCCAAGATTACATCAATTATAAATACTTCAACAAAGATTTTCCAGTAGATCAATTAGATGAAAAACTGATGGCGGGAGAATTAGAAGAGTTGTCGCGGATTGAGCTTAAGAATATCGAGAAGAGGTAATTGCTGAAAACGACAAGTCAATAAATTAACAAGAAGGGTCCTTGAAAGAGGTGTATTTGTACCATTGAATAATAGTATACATGTAGGACATACATTAAGATATCTTTTAGAACTCCTTCCTCAAATAATCCATACTTTCGCAAGTAACATAAAGATTAATCATGCTTATTAGACATACTCTTATTTTCATTCTGATCACCAGTTCATTATTTGCTCAGAGAAGGGAACCACTTGACATTTCGATTGACTTCGAGTCATATGAGCCACCATCAACTTTAGTCGTTCCAGAAAACCCAGTCTCTCATGCGAAATTTCCATTCGTAGATGTACACTCACACCATTGGGGTATGGCGGAAAAGGATCTTCACGAACTCATCAGACAAATGGATTCGCTCAATATGCAAGTCGTGGTTAATCTAAGTGGTAGAGGCGGAGAAAGACTGATTCAAATGCGTGATAACATCATTAAGCATGGCTATGAAGATAGAATCATCAATTTTACTAATATAGAGCTAAGAAGCATCAACGAGCCAGACTGGGCCGCAGAGACAGTGAAGCAGTTAGAATTTGATGTGAAGACAGGTGGAGCCAGAGGTCTAAAGATATATAAGAGTCAAGGCATGACTAACGAAGATGCAGATGGTAATCGAATTAAGATCAATGATCCTCGTATTGATCCTGTCTGGGCAAAGTGCGGAGAGCTGGGTATTCCTATATTGATCCACTCTGCTGATCCTAAATCTTTCTGGGCACCTCACGATAGTCTTAATGAAAGATGGCTGGAGCTAAAACTAAGGCCAAATCGTAAAAGAGAAGATGATAATCCTGCATCATGGGAAACGATCATCAGTGAGCAGCATGACATATTCAGAAAACATCCTAACACCACATTTATCAATGCGCATATGGGCTGGTATCCTAATGATCTGGCTAAGCTAGGCACACTTCTGGATGACATCCCGAATATGTATGTAGAGATAGGTGCCGTCATCGCTGAGCTGGGCAGACAGCCACGTATGGCCATGAAATTTTTCACCAAATATCAGGATCGAGTACTATTCGGTAAAGACTCATATAAGCCTGAAGAGTATCCGACATACTTCAGGGTATTAGAGTCTGATGATGAATACTTCCCGTACTATAAGCGCTATCATGCCTTCTGGAAAATGTATGGTCTGGATCTGCCCGATGATATTCTGAAAAAGCTCTATTATAAAAATGCGCTCAAGGTGATTCCTGGCTTAACAGCTGATCAATTCGAAGATTAAAAATATGAAGTACGTAAGCATACTTTTACTTTCTGCTCTATTCTTCACACAAAATAATTTCCTACAGGCACAGTCAGAAGATGAAGTCGCCATAGAAGGTATTATAAAAATATTATTTGATGGTATGAGGGCATCTGATAGTACTTATCTAATTCCCATATTTGAAGACGAGGCTACACTTGAATCTATTTATTACGACAAAGAAGGGAAGACAGAAAAACGAAGTTCCGAAATATCTGGATTTATCACTGCTGTCGGACAACCAAAAGACCAAGTCTGGGACGAAAGAATCCATGAATATGACATCAATGTAGATGATCCTTTAGCTATCGCTTGGACACCTTACTCATTCTACGTGGACGAGAAATTCTCTCACTGCGGGGTCAATGTATTTAAAATGGTGAAGACTGATGGGCAGTGGAAGATTAGTGGAATCACTGATACCAGAAAGCAAACTGACTGCGAAGAATGATTTGACAGTATGGTGGTGTGTGTAACTTAGCACTAATTTTAGCATCTCAAAGCGTATCACTATCTCATTGTCACGACAGCCAATCTCTATATTGCACCTCCATGAAGTATCTTTTCATCATCACTTTATTCCTATTCAGTAGCCTGACATCTCAAGCGCAAGTGATCGACTCCAGTGCGACTGATACCATAGCACCAGCAAGTATTAAAAATACCATTCTACCTATCGTCTTCTTTTTACCGGAGACGGGACTTGCATTCGGAGTGACGGGTATTACAACATTTAGATTTAAAGGAGAATCTGTCGAAAGTCGCCCATCCCAAGTGATCTACAGCGCAGCTTATACACTTAAGAATCAATTCCTATTCTACATTCCTTTCGAACTATATCGGACTAATGGAAAAGAAAGGTATATGGGTGAGATCGGCTTCTATAAGTATTTCTATAATTTTTATGGATTAGGAAATCAAAGCAGGATGGAGAATCTTGAAAATTATAATGTCTTATTTCCACGAATCGACTTTAGTTATGCCAGATCTGATATCGACAATATCTATGCTGGCATTGGTTTTAAATATGATCATTTTGATATCACAAGAATAGATAGTGCAGGAATCTTAGATAATACTATACCCATCGGCTATGACGGTGGACAAAAACTGAATTTACTGCTCAGTCTGACTTATGACAGTCGGAATAATATCATCTCATCTTCCAGCGGTATTTTTGCAGAGATCATCTATCAGCGCAGCTTACCGTTTTTGGTTTCAGATTTTGAATATCATAAATATATCGTGGATATCAGAAGCTATATAACCTTGGGTGAACAGGTCGTCTTAGCGTCTCAGCTGCATGCATCATCGGCAACAGACAGCGCTCCCTTCTTTGACTTACCGTATATCGGAACGCCCAATATAGCAAGAGGATACAGCGATCGTCGATACATAAACAGGCATATCATGAGTCTTCAGACTGAATTGCGATTTCCGATTACGGGAAGATTCAGTGGAGCATCATTCGTGAGCTCATCAGTGATTCCAGATTTGATATCTCGCCCATTCGATGGGAATCAGCGGTGGAGCTATGGTGCAGGCATCAGGTATGAATTTGATAGAATAGAAAAGACCAGGTTCAGATTAGACATAGCATATGGAGACACCCTGAATTTCTATCTGACGGCTAATGAAGCTTTTTGATTTATAGATGATTAATTGATCTATCGATCAAGAATAAGATCAGCTAATAATCTAATCGACCAATTGCAAGATCAAAGAATCACAAAATCAACCTACTGGTAAAGATACATTGATCGGTTCCGATCAAGCTCTCTAAAGAATGGATCAGTCAAATCATCTATGAATCTGATGGCTTCACCTGTAGACTTCATCTCAGGTCCTAATCGCTTATCTACATTAGGAAACTTATTAAAAGAGAAGACAGGTACTTTGATCGCATAGCCTTTCAGCTTCTTGGTGATCTCAAAGTCTTTCAGCTTCATCTCACCCATCATGACCATGGATGCTATTCTCAAGTAAGGCACTTCATACGCTTTTGCGATAAATGGTGTAGTCCGAGAGGCTCTTGGGTTGGCCTCAATGACATATACGGTCTCTTGTTTTGTTTCCCGATCTACGGCTATTGCAAATTGTATATTGATCAGTCCCTTGATCTTGAGTGCTCGAGCTATTTTCTCAGTATACTCGACCATCTTATCTAGTGATTCTTGACTCAAACTATATGTAGGTAATAATGCAGAACTATCACCTGAGTGAATCCCTGCAGGCTCTACATGCTCCATGATACCCATCACATGCACCTCATCACCATCACATATCGCATCTATCTCAGCTTCCTTAGCTCGCTCTAAGAATTGGTCTATTAATACCTTATTATCAGGCATATGCTTAAAGATACTCAGGACGTGCTTCTCGAGCTCATCATCATTGATAACAATCCTCATGCGCTGACCACCTAAGACATAGGACGGCCTGACTAATACAGGATAGCTCACTCGCTCAGCGACTTCAATGGCCGCTTCTACATCTACGGCTACACCATACTGAGGATATGGTATGTCCAGCTCCTTCAGCATATCTGAGAATGAACCACGATCCTCTGCCAGATCCATATCAGTGAATTGTGTACCGATGATAGGTATACCTTCTTTATGAAATTTTTCAGCCAGCTTCAGCGCTGTCTGTCCACCCAGCTGTACGATGACACCTTCGGGTTTTTCCAGGTCTATAATCTCTTTTATGTGCTCCCAGTAGACTGGCTCGAAGTATAGCTTATCAGCCATATCGAAGTCAGTAGATACTGTCTCCGGATTACAGTTGATCATAATCGCCTCATATCCTGCTTCCTTGATCGCTAATAGTCCATGGACGCAGCAATAGTCAAACTCAATCCCCTGCCCTATTCTATTTGGACCAGATCCAAGGACGATTATCTTCTTTTTATCAGAAGCGATACTTTCATTCTCTTGATCGAATGTAGAGTAGAAGTATGGTGTCTTCGCTTCGAATTCTGCAGCACAGGTATCTACCATCTTGTAGGTCCTATTGATACCGAGTTTCTTACGGCGTGCCATGACTTCTTCTTCGTTAATCCTCATCTGCCATGCGATCTGCGCATCACTGTAACCGACGACTTTTAGCTGTCTTAAGAAGGCTTCTGGTAAATCTTCTGCTACATTATAGAGCATTAGCTGATTTTCATAATCAACAAGTCTCTTTATCTGATTTAAGTACCACGGGTCTATTCTTGTCAGCTTATGGACTGTCTTAACTGGTACACCAAGTCGAAGGGCATCCTTGATTCTGAACACTCTATCATCACTGACTTTTTCCAGCCGCGTTAATATATCTTGCGTACTGAACCATTCTTTTTTATCAGCGCCCAGGCCATCTCTGTTATTTTCTAATGACTGACATGCTTTTTGAAGGGCTTCTAAGAAGGTCCTGCCTATCGCCATGACCTCTCCGACTGATTTCATCTGTAAGCCTAGACTATTATCAGATCCTTGGAATTTTTCAAAGTTCCATCTCGGCATTTTGACTATTACATAATCAAGGCTCGGCTCGAAGAATGCAGAAGTCGTCTTGGTGATCTGATTTTTTAACTCATCTAAGTTATATCCGATAGCCAACTTTGCAGCAATCTTAGCAATCGGATAGCCAGTTGCTTTACTTGCTAATGCTGATGATCTGGAGACACGTGGATTAATCTCGATCACAATTAATTTCTCTGTGACAGGGTCCTGCGCAAACTGCACATTGCACCCTCCAGCAAAGTTACCCATGGATCGCATGAGTAAAATGGCCTGGTCCCGCATCTCTTGGTATGCTGTATCAGATAAGGTCATGGCAGGTGCCACGGTGATAGAGTCGCCTGTATGGATACCCATAGGATCCATATTTTCTACTGTACATATGATGACGACATTATTATTAGCGTCTCTTAGTAGTTCCAGCTCATATTCTTTCCAGCCTAAGACAGCCTCATCTATCAGGACTTCATGTGTCGGTGATGCATCTAAACCTCTCTTCAGCGCCTCATCGAATTCTTCTGGTTTCATACAGAATCCTCCTCCAGTACCTCCTAATGTATAAGAAGGACGGATGACTAATGGAAATCCTATCTTTTGCGCAGCTTCTTTACCCTCTAAGAAGGAATTAGCTATGATCGATGGTGCTGCACCAAGCCCTAATGAAAGGGTGTGCTCTCTGAAGGCTTCTCTGTTCTCTGCTAGTTCGATAGCATCAAGATCTACACCGACCATCTTCACATCATACTTCTTCCACACGCCTCTTTTACCTGCCTCGATAGCAAGATTTAAAGCTGTCTGTCCACCCATGGTAGGCAATACTGCATCTATCTGCCTCTCTTCTAATATATCAATAATACTCTCTACTGTGAGAGGTCTCAGGTATATATGATCCGCAGTAACTGGATCGGTCATGATCGTAGCTGGATTAGAATTGATAAGGCTGACGATGATTCCTTCTTCTCTCAGCGATCTTGACGCTTGAGATCCAGAATAGTCAAATTCACAGGCTTGTCCTATAATGATAGGTCCGCTTCCTATGATAAGAACGGATTTTATTGAGTGGTCCCGAGGCATCTATTGGATTTGATCTAGTTAATAAATCGGCGCAAATATAAAGATTACTTTCATATGTCTTTATTTAATGATTAATTGATTTTCAAATAGCGCCAACAGAATTTAGTCAATCCATATGTCTATTAATTATCAGCTGCTTAGCGGATTTATATGTACAATTATTAGACAAAACTAAGATCTGATGATAAATAAAATAAATCTTTGCGCTGCTGTCATCATAACTTCTGGTAGTAGTCCTTCAGTGATAAAGCGAACCGAGGTATAAGCTTTAAAGCATAATTTAGTCATTATTGAATTAATGTCGTCAGTTCTTTGCGGTACTCTCTGGGGCTTTGCTTCGTATGAGACTTAAACTGCTTATTGAAGTGTGAGATATTATTGAATCCAGAAGACATGCACACATCTGTGATCGACATATTATTCTCGCTGAGCAGCTTTTGTGCGTGGACTATCCTGTATTCATTCACATACTGAGTAAAGGTCTTACTGGTTACCTTTTTAAAATATCGACAAAATGCAGGTACTGTCATCGCTACTAATCCCGCTATCTCTGATAACTCTATAGTCTCTGTGAAATTATCTGACACATAGTTATAGATGACATTAATTCTGTCATGCTCATTATTATAAACTTCTAGATACACGCCCGATACGTTTAGCGCTTGACTATCTGAAGAACTCGCCATGATATTGAGTATTCTCAATAAATGCAGTAGACGATCCATTCCACTCAGTGACATCAGATCGCCGAGCAGTTCTCCCACCACTCGCTTAGTCTCTCCTGAAAATGATAATCCTTGCTTTGACTTTTGAAGTAACAGATTGATTTGACTAAATTCTACTTTATCAAGAAAATGATCCCCGAGGAACTCGGGTAGAAAGTGAACGACGATTTCTGATTCATTGCCAGACAGTCTACCTGCGAATCCATAATGTGGCACATTAGACCCAATCAATAATAGGTCCCCATCAGAATAATAAGAAATATGATTGCCAATGTGTCTTTTACCATTGCCATGATCTATGTATACGAGTTCTATTTCAGGATGAAAATGCCAATAAGGAGAGCTGTTAGTGGACTGAATGAAAGTCTTGACAGAGAATGAATTTCCCGTCGAAGGCACGATCTTTTTCAGTGCTGGACTTTGCAGATTTGTATTGATCAAATTCGAATTCATCGCTAAATTTATATAATATTAACAATTTAGACACATAAAATCAAATATTAAGATAAAATAGCATCATAATTGGAAAATTTAATTGTAGATAACATCAACGATATTTCTGATATTTGTTATAACAAAGGGAAATAGTTCTCTTACTTACATTGATAAACAGGCTAAAGCCTTAACATATAAAAGCTTTGTAGAAAAAGCTTTAGAACGAGTAGATATTTTTTCATGTGACTAAAGGGAACCATCAGCTAAAGAGCACCGATGTTCCCTTTTTTTTGTGCGGACATTTCAGATAAATTCTACATCTCAGATTCTAATCCATATAGCCTTCTAACCAAATCTAAATTTTCAACACTTATTCTATTAACCATTCTGAAATTATCGTGGGCTGAATTTATGATATAATTCGACTCATTGGCAATAATTGTAGTTGGTACTTTCAGTGCTAATGACTTCTTAGACTTTAACCATTTCATTCCTTTCGTTTTAAATTAGAAATTCTGACAAAGCCTCTTATAGTAGTTTAAAATATTGGCTTTCATGAATATATAGTGATTTGCACTATAACTCAATTTTTGCATCATCTCACTCGGCATTTTACTATGAAATGAAGTCTAAGGTCCATATACGAATGAATCACAGGCTACCTTATACTCAATGGTCAGCAAAGATTAATCTATTATAAAGCCACTCAAGCTAATCTACCGATCAGTCCTTATATTTGTGCCCAATGAAGATCTATCAAGATTTAATAACAGCTAAGCGACAAGGCAAGAAGAAATTTGCCGTGCTGGTGGATCCAGACAAGATGCGTCTCAAAGAAATAGATCGCATCATCGAAGAATCCATCAAGCATGAGGTAGACTATCTACTCATAGGCGGTAGTTTAATTATAAATAATGTGCTGGATCAAGTGCTGTCTTCATTCAAAGAGTCTTGCGATATTCCACTAATCCTCTTTCCTGGAAATTCATTTCAGCTTAGCTATAAGGCCGATGGACTGCTATTTCTGTCGCTGATCTCTGGCCGTAATGCAGAATTATTAATCGGAAAGCACGTCATCACAGCCCCATTCTTAAAAGTAAGCCCCTTAGAGATTATGTCTACTGGCTATATGCTGATCGATGGTGGTGTCTCGACGACAGTCGGCTACATGAGTAATACCAATCCTATCCCAGCAGACAAAAATGATATAGCTCTATGTACTGCCATCGCTGGAGAACTGCTTGGACTCAAAATGATTTATCTGGAAGCTGGAAGCGGAGCTCGTACCCCAGTCTCGACAAAAATGATCAAATGCGTCTCTGAAGGCATCAATATCCCACTTATCGTAGGGGGAGGCATCCGGACACCAGAGAAAGTCAGAGAGAATGCTGAAGCTGGTGCAGACCTCATCGTCGTCGGAAATGCAATCGAAGATAATCCTAATCTGATCGGTGAGATGATAGCCGCCATGCATTCTTCTGGTATCCCTAAAGTCATCGCACAGTGATAGGAACAGTCATAAAATCAACTGGTAGCTGGTACAGCGTCATGATGGACGAAGATCATGAAGTATTACAGTGCAGAATCATAGGTAAGTTCAGGCTGAATGGCCTGAAAGTGACTAATCCTGTAGCCGTAGGAGATAAAGTCGTCATAGAAAGAGAAAGTGAAGGAGGACTGATCAAAGAAATCCTGGACAGAAAGAACTATGTGGTCAGGCAGTCTCCCAGAAAAAAACATCAACTTCATCTGTTAGCCAGTAATGTAGATCAGGCTTTCCTGATCATAACCATCGTCAGTCCAAAGCTGAAGCAAGGATTCATCGATCGATTCTTATTGATGACAGAGCCCTATAATATACCTGTAGATATTATCTTTAATAAGTCAGATCTCATGGAAGATAAGGACATGGAGATGTATGAATACTTAAAAGACATCTACGAAGGTGTGGGTTACACAGTTCATCTGGTCAGCTCATTAGATACGACGACACTAGTGGATATTAAGCAAAGCCTGGAAGGTAAAGTCACACTGATCAGCGGACAGTCAGGCGTCGGTAAGTCTACATTCGTCAATACGATATTAGGTAGAGATGACATCAGGACCACAGAGCTATCAGAATACACCGGAAAGGGGCAGCACACCACCACTTTTGCTGAGATGCTCTTCATTAATGAAACCAGCTTTATCATAGATACACCGGGCATTAAGTCATTGTCCTTTAATCATCTGGAGCCAATGGATGTAGGGCATAACTTTCGAGAATTCTTTAATGTCTCTACTCATTGTAAATTCGCAGATTGCTCACATAGAGACGAGCCAAAGTGCGCTGTGAAAGTTGCCATTGAAAAATATGAGATCAGCGAGCTCAGGTACTTTAATTATTTACAAATATTAGAAGAAGTCGAAGACCAGAATTACTGGGAGAGAAACTCTAATAGTTAAAAATCAAATTAAAAAGTCATGTCATATACCAGCAGGCACAGATATAAAAGCAGAAGAGAAAAAGGAGAGATCATCCTGAAGCGGATTAAAATGACGCTTTTCGTCATTGCTGTAACGATACTCGTTATAGTGATTCTGAATCGAGTGTGGCTTTGGGATGTGATACGGACTTCATTCTATGATTAGATGGTATGATGTGATGATTATTTGATGTGATGATTATATGATTTGTTGATGATGTGATATTGTTATTATAATATGGGTGGTCATTCTGAACTTGATTCAGAATCTAGCATTCGGGTAGAGCTGTAAATGTGTAGCCGCACAAAGCCAGATCCTGAGATAAACCTGCCTGCGATAGGCAGCTCCAGGATAACATTTCTTCTTCTTTACCTTGATTAAAAAGTGAAAGTAACCCAAAGTCTTTCCAAATTAACAGCTGAAATATAATCGCCTTTAATGTTTTCAAAGATAACCCGTCTGACAAGAGCTAAGTTTATTCAGAATCTCGTTTAGTTCCGAGCTTTGATTTTGGGATGAGTTCCAGGATTAATGACTTTTCTGCGTGAAAAACGACACAGATAAATCCAATCAATATGATGGCATTAACTGCCAGCTTGATGACTATAGAACCTATCATCTGTGCCACAACATATGATATGCCCATCCCGATACACGCCAAGAATATATAACCAAATATTTTCTTCAAGGGATACTCTATTGGATAGTAATGTCTTCCCGTGAGATACCCTGCAACAACCATAAATGCATAACAAATCAAAGATGCCCACGCAGATGCCACATAGCCAATCTGCGGCAAATAAATCACACTAATCACCAGCGTAATCAAAGCACCGACGACAGAAATAAATGCACCGACTAAGGTCTTATCCACGAGCTTATACCAGATCGATACATTATAATATAGACCCAAAAATAAATAGGCAAAGAGCAACACAGGAAGCAAGAATAATGCTTCTCGGTAGCTAGGCCCCAAAATGATCTGAAAGACATCAGCAAATAGATAAATGCCTAATAAGACAGTGCAAGACACTATGGTAAATGCAAGTGCAACCACACCATATATCTGCTTATTCTCTTGACCAGCATACTGCCTAAAAAAGAAAGGCTCCGCTGCATAATTAAAAGCAACGGTAAAAAGATTCAGCAATAATGCCATCTTAGCCGTAGCTGCATAGACCCCACTATTTGTCAAGTTCTGCTGCATATCACTGCCGAGAAAATACTTCTGCAGCGGCACGGCGAATGACTGATTAAAGCTTCCTGCAATACCAACGATAACCAGTGGTAAGGCATAGATCAACATCCGCCTCCACAGCCGAAGGTCTATCTTAAATCGCTCCCTGAAGATCTCAGGAAGCATGACTAAAAGGATTATCCCACTTGCCAGCAGATTGGATAAAAAGACATAATCTATCTTGCGATCGAATGAAGTCCATCGTTCAAAACTCGAATATCCACGTTCGACTAAATAGGGGCAGATCTCTAAGAAGATCATCACAAAAGCAATTGTCAAACCAACATTTAACAGTCGATAAAATAGAAATCGAAATGGTCGGTTCTCTAACCTCAGTCTCGCTAATGGAAGTGCGACTAAGGCATCAAAAATTAGAATTAGCGAAAACCAAATAATGTAATGCGACTGACCCGTATAGCCCAGAAAGTCAACAATCTCATTTTTGAAAATAAAAGCTAAAACTCCAAAGACAAGACAAATTAAAGAGAGCGGCAACATAGCAGAAGCAAATACAGTAGCTCGATCGTGATCTCGACTACCAAACCGAAAATATGCCGTATCCATTCTCGATATCAAGATGATCAAGATGATAGAACTATAAGCATATAAATCAGTATATATGCCATAATTGATCGGATCTGAAAACTTATATGTCAGATAAATGGTGAAGACGATATAGTGTAAAATCCTCGGCAAGATATGCGACATTCCGTACACCACTGTCTCGCCTGCTAACTGCCTGAGTAGCCCCATAATACATGAAGAAATTTTATAATGTATGGTGTAAATATATCAATCATTTCCTGAAGTGATCCTAAATAATGATCATATTAGATTAGAACATTTCACCTTGCTTCAACAAAATATCACGTCCACTTTATCTCTTTTTCTACCATTTCATCTGTAATAATTGCCGCTTGGGTTCATTCATTCGCGCATCAATCCTATTTTTATAGCAAATTGGGATCATAATCAGAAATATGTCTAAGTTAATCTCTTGTATCATCATCCTTATCATAACGAGCCTCTATCCACTACACGCTGTACATGCTCAAAATGGTAAAGCATACATCTATGGGACAGTGGTGACCGACTCTGGTGAAGAATTCACAGGATTCATCAGATGGGGTAAAGAAGAGCTATTCTGGCATGACTTATTCAATGCAAATAAGGAGCAGTCAGACCAATATAAAGTCAACAGGGAAACAAAATCCACTGGATTTTGGTCAAACTTTGATTGGGACCTGAACAGCATCTGGAAGAATAAATACAGTCGATCTTCTCATTTATTTTCTTGTTTATTTGGAGACATCAAAACGCTACATATCTTAGGTAGTAATCGTGTTGATTTAGAGATGAAGAACGGAATAAAATTGCATCTCAATGATGGATCTAATGATATCGGCACCACGATTCACTTAGCAGATTATGAATTAGGGACCATTAAGTTCAGCTGGAACAAGGTAGATGAAATTCGCTTCTTTGAAGCGCCTGAAGGAGCAATTCCCGAATTTGGAGCACCATTATATGGAGCGGTGAAGACAAAAAGAAATGGAACCATCACCGGATTCATTAAGTGGGATTTAGATGAGCGTTCTGGAGAAGACATATTGGATGGTGAGTCTAATCTGGGTTCTCAAAAAATTCCATTTAAAAATATCCGAGCCATAGAAAAAGAAAGAAATGGTTCTATCGTCACCTTAAAGTCAGGTAGAGATATATTTTTAGATGACTCTAATGATATCGACAGCGGAAATCGTGGCATCAGAATCTACAATCATGGTGTGGGTAATATGAAGGTCACATGGAATCAATTTCAGCACATAAGATTTGAAGATGCTCCGGAGCCTCCACCTGCCTACCGAGACTTCAATATACCATCTGGGCTAATGGTTGATGTTTCGACATTCGACGATGGCGATCATACAGGAGTCATGGTGTATGATATGGATGAGATGTGGGAGATAGAGACCTTAGATGGAGAAGATAATAGCATAGACTTTCAAATTCCTTTTCGCAATATCAAGCGGATCGTCCCGAAAAACAGCTCTTATTCTATGATATATCTATGTAGCGGGGAGGAATTACTTTTAGGTAATTCTCAGGATGTAGGCAGCAGCAACGATGGGCTATTGCTCTTTAAAGAAGGAAATAAAAAGCCAATGATGATCAGGTGGAATGATGTGTCTGAAATCAACATAAAAAAGTGATCAATATGTAAAACTATAGATCATCGAATAAGCAAATTATAACATAAATTATTGAACCGAAAGAGACTGATCCAACTTCTAAGTATCCTTATACTTTTATGTATCAGTGCTTTTTTATTGGCGTCTACGGATACTGAAAAGAGCAACATCATACAACTGAGTACTGCTTTTGTTTTCATTTCAGGAGTTCTAGTCTATCTCTGTAATCTGTCCCTAAATATTTCACTCAACAAGCTGCTTCCTTGGAAAAAATATACCAGAAGCCGACTCATTGTCCACATGATCTTTGGCACCATGACTTCATTATTAGTCATGAATGCTGTCTATCAGTTTTTAAAAATTTCTTTCACTGATGCACCTCCTATATGGGAACAATTAGGCTTAGTCAATCTGCTCGGCACCGGACTATTAATTCCAATCTATGCGATATACTTTGGACATAAATTTTCACAGGCATGGCGGAAGTCGGAACTGGAATCAGAAGTACTACAAAAAGAAAGTGCGAGGACACAGTTGCTTTCACTAAGGAATCACTTAGACCCTCACTTCCTTTTTAATAATCTGAATACCCTTTCCTCATTGATGAATATAGATATCGAATTATCTAAAAGTTATCTTGATAAATTCGCTGAGGTATATCGCTCCATACTCCGCACGAGACAGACTGATCTTACTACAGTAGAGGAAGAACTTCGGATGATCGACTCCTATATCTATTTATTAAAAATCAGATTCGCGGATGCTGTAGATTTTAATATATCAGTCACGGATGATGACAGGCAAAAAGCGATTCCTCCCCTATCTATCCAAATGCTTATTGAAAACGTGCTCAAGCATAATATAGCCAGTAAATCAAAGCCAATTCTGATAAGTATTTCCTCTAATAGTAGAGGATCAATTATCATCAGTAATAATCTTCAGCCGAAAATCATTGAACCTCAAAAGACTATTGGATCTGGGATCAATAATATTAAATCAAGGTATGACTTCTATTCTGATCAGGCCGTTCTTATCGAACAGACCGACTCAGAATATGCAGTCCACCTACCATTACTTGAAATCGAAGAAATGAATTAACCGTCTATGACGGAGATATACCGATGCTATTTTATACCGATAGCTATCGCTAGGAAAATAGATGGAATATAATACCCGAAAGGAATAGGTTTGCTGGTTTAAAAAGTCCCAAATCAATTTCTCTTCGATATAGTTATGAAATATCATTAATTTATACAAGGACTTAAAATCACTTGAATAGAAAAAATATAAGTTACGTGAGAATACTAATCATAGAAGACGAGCACTTAGCCGCAGAAAAACTAAAATCACTCATTAAGAATATCGACATGGGCTATGAAGTGCTAGCAGTATTAGATTCTGTAGAATCGAGTATCGCTTGGCTCAATAGTCATCCACATCCTGATGTCATCCTGAGTGATATTCATCTCGCAGATGGCATTTGCTTTAGTATATATCAGAGTGTGTCAGTCTCATGCCCTATTATATTCACGACTGCGTATGAGAAGTATGCGATTCAAGCTTTTGAAGTGAATAGCATAGACTATCTATTAAAACCTGTTCAGCAAGAAAGACTTCTCCAAGCCATGGAAAAATTAAAACAAAATTCTGTATCAAACGTCGAACAAAGCCAACAACTATTTGAAGAATTCAAGCAGATTCTGCTTCACTCTAATAAAGAATATAAATCAAGATTTCTCTGTAAGCTGGGGAATAAAATCAAGTCTGTTCCTACAACTTCAATCAGGTATTTTTACAGTAAGGATAAAATGACTTTCATCGTAGATGCTAATAACAATCGTCTTCCCGTCAATAATACACTGGATGAAATCGACCAAATGATGGACCCAAGTCACTTCTTCAGAATCAACAGAAAATACATCACTGCATATGAGAGCATAGATGAGATACACCCATATTTTAAGGGACGATTAAAGCTAAAGCTCGCTCCACATATAGAAGATGACATCATCGTCAGTACAGAGCGCTCTCCTTTTTTTAAGGCATGGCTGGATCGATAGTTTTCGATTTATACTTCTTTATATTTATTCGACTACAAGATGTAAATTGATTATGAAGGCAAATTCAGAAGCAATCATAGTGAGGTGTAATATCTTAGTAGCCCAGTACGAAGTACTGGGAAAGATAGTAGAGAGAGGCTTTAGTTGCCGAGATTTTTGATAAAAAATCATGACTACCAATTTTTACTGTGAACCCGTTTTTCTTTGAGAATTAATTATCACAGTGTAACAATTCCACACATATTATCAAAGCAGCATAATGGACAATCTCTAAGCGATTAATTATCAATCATTTAATGTTTTCAATTTCAAGCTTCAGGTTCTTCTGAACATGCCTATGAAACACTAAGTTGATAAAAGAAGTGCTTCCCTTTTCTAGCATGAAATACAAGGAGTTTGATTTTTTAAAGTTAGAGAATTAATAATTTAAACTCCATTTATAATCTAATTCGGGTCGATCAGCTTACTTCAGAGTAACTCATATTGCCGATTCAGCCCTGTATTATCCCTGCTCATCTCAATCTAGTTCCACTCTTCAAGACTTTAACCCATATTTATATTATTAATCTGATTTATTTATACCAAACGCAATAGATAACATAAGTATGAAAACAAAACTATTACTCATCACCGTCACCGCATTTATTAACGCCTATCTACTCAATGAAATTGAAATCGCAACCAGCATTTCTAGTGATTTACTAATCTACGGCACAGTCACCACAGAAGATGATGAGAGCTACACAGGTCAGATCAGATGGGGCAAAGAAGAAGCCCTATGGTTTGACTATTTTAATTCCAGCAAACCAGAAAATGAATTCTTAGATTATCTAAGTGAGGACGAGATAGCTTCTTTAAATGATGAAGATTATTCCATCATAGAAAAAACATTATTTAACACTAAAAAATACTCTTACTCTTGGAATAGTAGCGGTGATAAAAATCATATTCATTCATTCGCATGCCAGTTTGGAGATATTAAAAGTATTGATGTGAATCGGAGAGAGAAAGTAACTGTGACACTAAAAAATGGAGAGGAGCTATACCTGAAAGGAGGCTCAAATGACATCGGAGCTAAAGTCCAAATCCACGATGAAAGCATAGGTATGATCAAGCTGGATTGGGGAAATATTCGGCACGTAGAATTCAAGAAAACACCATCCCAGATGGAGAGTGCATTTGGCGCACCACTATATGGAAAAGTGATCACAGAGCAAGGTACATTCGATGGATACCTCCAGTGGGACCACGATGAAAGAATGGCCAAAGATGAGCTTAATGGGAAGTATGAAGATGGCGAATTGGATATAGAGTTTGGCAATATTAAATCAATAAAAAAGTCATGGAGAGGCTCCGAAGTCACGCTACAGTCTGGACGTAAATTCGAATTAAGAGGTAGCAATGATGTAGATGATGAGAATCGCGGCATCATCGTCAATATGCCTGGAGTAGGAAGAGTCGACATAGACTGGGACGAATTTGAAGAAATTATATTTACTGAAGCGCCTGCTAAACCTATAATAACTTATGATGACTTTCATGGAGAAAAAGAACTCAGAGCTTCTGTCAAAACTGAAGATGGGACATCGTATAGCGGCCACATTGTATTTGATCTGGATGAGTCATACCAGCTTGAGATCCTCAATGGCATGAATAAAGACATTGAATATTTCATCCCATTTTCAAATGTCAAAAGCATCACACCAAAATCAAAAAGAGGATCATCTGTCTCATTAAGAAATGGAAGTGAGATATATCTCGATGATAAAGTAGATGTAGAGAATGATAACGACGGCATCCTGGTATTCGAAAATGGAAGAGATAATAATGCAGTCTACATCACATGGGATGAAGTAGAAGAAATCACATTTGAATAACACTTATTAAGCAGTATACCGATGCTATTTCCTAACGATAGCTATCGGTAGGAAAACGAGTATAATACCCGAAAGAATTAGGGCTGCTGGTTCAGAAAGTCTAAAACCAATTTCTCTTCGGTATATTATTGCTCAGATACCAATAATACGTTATAACAGTTTGCAATACTGTTTTTTAGATCGATAGTCGAACGGTGACAAAGCTAAAGTTGTTCGACCAGCCCCCCGAAGTGGTTTTTGAGGGGCTTTTTAATGTTAGATTGATTTCTAGCACAACGCCTAAATCCATTCTTAAAGTAGAGCTTGAATCTCAGTGATGGCGGTCAATCTACATCGACATCTCTTCTATTATCTTCCAAAACCTTCTACCAAAGCTATTGTATACCGATAGCTATCGGTAGGAAAATAGATTGAGTGTGATAGTCGAAAGATATAGGTTTGTTGGTTTAGAAAGTCTCAAACCATTTCTCTTTGGTATATAGCTGCGACATATCTCATGAATTGAAAATCATTATATCCCTAATTATGCTTAGTTTGCACTGCTAAATACAAGTCAAAGAAATGTTAGATACAGAACTACTATCGAGAATATGTAAAGTACCTGGTGCACCAGGATTTGAGCAATTAGTCAGGAAACTTATCATAGAAGAACTGGAGGACTATGTAGACGAGATAGAACTGGATGCCATGGGTAATCTCATAGCTATCAGAAGAGGTACATCATCAGATGAATCTATCATGCTCGCGTCTCATATGGATGAGATCAGTTTTGTGGTCACGTACATAGATGATGATGGATTCTTGAGGCTACAGCCATTAGGAGGATTTGATCCAAAGACACTGACTGCTCAGCGAGTCATCGTACATGGTAAGAAAGACATTATGGGTGTCATGGGCAGTAAGCCAATACACATCATGAAGCCAGAAGAGCGAAAGAAAATGCCACATATCACTGATTTCTTCATAGATACTGGTCTTTCTAAAAAAGAAATAGATAAAATAGTCTCAATAGGTGATCCTGTGACCAGAGAAAGAGAACTCATCACGATGGGCGATTGCATCAACTCTAAGTCGCTCGATAACAGAGTCTCCGTATACATACAGCTCGAAGCCATGAAACAGTTAGCTAAGAAAAAACTGCCGATGGATGTCTATGCAGTATTCACCGTACAAGAAGAAGTAGGTCTCAGAGGGGCAAGGGCAGCTGCTTCAGGGATCAATCCTGATTTCTCTATCGCTTTAGATGTGACACTCGCCTGTGATGTCCCAGATACGGCTCCGCAGAATCATATCACTAAGTTAGGTAAAGGTACAGCGATAAAGGTATTAGACGGTCGTGCCATCTGTGATTATAGAATGGTGAAATTCATGAAGCAACAAGCTAAGAAAAACAAGATTGACTATCAACTGGAAGTCCTACCAGCTGGTGGTACAGATACAGCTGCGCTTCAGCAAGATGCTAATGGTGGTTCTATAGCAGGTGCCATATCCATCCCTTGTCGATATTTACATCAGTCGATAGAGATGTGTCATAAAAAAGATATACAGGACAGTATAGATTTGCTGAAAGCCTGTCTGATGAATATGAATAAATACGACTGGAGTTTTAAATAATATAGCCATGTGGAAAAAAGAAGATAACTCTCTTAAGAAGTCATTTGAATGTAAAGACTTTAAAAGTGCATTTGCATTCATGACTGAAGTGGCCTTCCATGCAGAAGGCATGAATCACCACCCTAACTGGTCTAATGTGTATAACACAGTAGATATAGAACTAAGCACCCATGATGCGGGAAATACGGTGACAGAAAAAGACGAAAAATTAGCAGAACAAATCGACAAAGTATTCAAGAAATACGGATAGTGCAGCCTACATTTCAGAATCTCATGACCTCGTGTTAACGTCTAGTTAAAGCAATCGCATACCATAACAAAGACTTGTCTTCGGTGGTTTTTTTATAGAACTTATAGTGAAATAAAAAACCAAACTTATGAGGCAAATAAGTGCTTATATTATAGCAGGCCTGATCGGAGGATTAGTCTCGTTCGCACTGATCAAGCATCAGCTGAAGACAGAAATATTCATCACAGAGACTGAAGCACCTGTCGTCAGGACTTCGGCGGGTTATTCTGCTGCGCTACCACCAAGCTTTGTCAAAGCTTCCAATATGGGCACCAAGGCAGTCGTACAGATAAAGTCATCTGAGTCAGTAGCTGCAGCTAAATCAAAAAGACAAGAAAGACAAAGAAGATCTCCTCAAACCGGGTGGGATTTTAATTTTGATGATTTATTCGGTGGAGGAGGTATGGGCTTCATGCCTCGAGAAGGATCTGGCTCAGGCGTCATCATATCTGAGGACGGTCTTATTGTGACCAATAATCATGTTGTCGGATTCGCTGATGATTTAGAAGTGACGATGAGCGATGGGCGAACATTTAAAGCCACAAAAATCGGTACAGATAAAAGTACTGATCTAGCCTTAATCCAGATCGAAGGCAGTGGATTCCCATCACTACAATTCGGTGATTCTGATGATGTGCAGGTGGGAGAATGGGTATTAGCCGTCGGTAATCCATTAGGCTACCTGACATCTACTGTGACTGCAGGTATCGTCAGTGCCATTGGAAGAGATATTAATGTGATTAAGTCGGAAGTCGATAGAACAGATAAATCGATTGAAGAATTCATTCAGACGGATGCTGTGGTCAATCCAGGAAATAGCGGTGGCGCACTCGTCGATACAGATGGAAGTTTGATCGGAATAAATACCGCCATAGCTTCAAGAACTGGATCTTACACAGGATATTCATTTGCTATCCCAGCTAATCTTGCTTCTCAGATCGTCAATGAAATATTAGAGAATGGTGGTGACATAGAAAGAGCTAATCTGGGACTTATGGTGGCAGACATCAATGAGATGAGGAAAGACAATGAAGCTGTCGGATCGGATGCAGACTACGGAATCTACATCACTGAGGTTATCAATGGCAGCTCTGCACAGTATGCAGGAATTCTACCAGGTGATGTCATCGTGAATATTAATGGAGCTGAAGTGATGAGCTACGATGACTTAAAGGAGTCATTAAAATTCGTCAAGGTCGGTGATACTGTCCGTGTAAAAGTAGATAGAAATGGTAAGCGGGAAACAATTCCTGTCAAAATACGCAACAGTGGCTAACAATTTAATGATGTATGCGTTATAACATATAATAAAGGAGACTAAAGATAAAGTTGGTTTTTCGTTTTGTTTTGATGCGTCTGCTCTTCTCAGGAGCAGGCGTTTTTTCGTATCTATTCATACAGCTTTGCTTCATCTATGATTATGTATCTTCATGATATATGACCGAAGTTAATTTATTCCTGCCGATAGGTAATAAAATCCGTTGGATAAATCTCTACACATGATAAAAGACAAATTAGATATAGCCATCATTCAGTCTGAACTCTATTGGGAGAGTCCTGAAGAAAATAGAAATCATTTCTCTAAGCTCATCAGAACACTAGACCGCAAAGTCAATCTAATCGTCCTGCCAGAAATGTTTACTACAGGATTCTCCATGAATGCAAACCATCTTGCAGAAAAGATGGATGGACCTACCATAGCATGGATGAAGAAAGAAGCTCACTCATCAGGTGTCTATATCACGGGGAGCATGATGATAAAAGATGACAATATCTATTATAATCGACTGGTATGGATGAGACCAAATGGCACATACACACACTATGATAAGAGACACCTCTTCAGCTATGCCGGTGAAGATGAAGTATATACAGCTGGTACTGAAAGAGTCATAGCAGATTGCTTTGGCTGGAAGATTAATCTCAATATCTGCTATGACTTAAGATTCCCTGTGTCATTGCGATACCAAGATGATTACGACTGTATCATCTTCGTAGCTAATTGGCCATCTAAGCGCGCTCACCACTGGAAGACACTACTACAAGCAAGAGCTATAGAAAACCTCTCTTATATCATAGCCTGTAATCGTGTCGGGGCAGATGACAATGGATTAGAATATGCTGGTGACTCAGCGATCATAGGTCCTAATGGCTTATTAGTGTCGGATCCGAGTGATCAGAATGAAGTTATCTATGGAAGTATGGATAGATCTATATTGACTAAATACAGGGAAGACTTTGCATTCTCACAAGATGCAGATGATTTCATCATAACTAACTAATTAGATAAATGGGAAATGGAACTAATAGATCAGATATTGTAGTCGGCGATTTAGTAGAAATCGTCGAAAAGCAAAATCAATCAAATGGCACTTTAACAGAAGGACAGGTCAAACGTATTTTAACCAATTCCAAGTTTCATCCACATGGGATTAAAGTACAGCTTGACACGGGTGAGGTAGGAAGAGTGAAACGCATCGTAGAGAAAGAATGAAATGAACGTAATCCAATATCTTTGGTATAAGCTATGATAGAACATCAATTAAAAAAAGCATTTGATCCATACTACGACGCTCCTCTATAATCGTGGAAGGTATCTACAGCCTTATGTAAACAGATCAAGTGCAAGAAAAATGAGATCATAAAAGAAGCACATAAAATAGAAAAATATGGTTATTTTCTTTTACATGGTTCAGTAGGAACTTTCGTATGGAAAAAAAATAATTATGCTTGTCTCGATCTATTTCTTGAAAATAATTTTTTCGCTGATGACCTTTCATTAACTACAGGGGAACCATCCTCCTTAGAAATAGTCACACTTGAAGATTCTAATATTTTGCGCATCAGCAAATCTAATATCGAAGTTCTCAAAAAGACACCCATCGGAAGTGTTCTTTTCATGATTGGCGAACAGCATGATAATGCCAAAAAGCAAAGTCAACAAATGGAACTAATGACAAAAACAGCTGAACAAAGATACTTAGACATCATCACCGATCGACCTGAACTATTGGACCGAATTTCTCAAAAACACATCGCATCTTATCTGGGCATCACTAGCCAAAGCTTAAGTAGAATCAGAAGAAAAGTTAAGGGGTGACACTTTTTTCTATTCGTTTTTTACCATAGGGTAATTTTTCTTTCGCACAGATATTCTATCATTGAATTATTTATTCATTCAATCATACTCGTCTATGTATTACAAAATTAGCTCTGTCATTATTGGTATTCTAACCATAGTTACGCTCAGCTATGGCCAAGTAGAAATCATCACTCCAGAAGAACGAAAGAAGATATTCATTGCCTATGATTTCGGCGAAGCTGCATTTAATAAAATGCAATCACTTTCTGGTGAGGTAGGAATCCGATTTTCGAATCAGCAGTCGCTTAGATTAACTCATATGAATGTGAATCTAACAGAGAAGCATCTCAGGTCCTCTTTTGCAGCTGCAGTAGACGGATCTAGCGTCAAGAGCAAATTATTCGGCTTTGAGCTATTTTACAACTTTCCCATATTCACGAAAGGACTTTCTATAGGACCATCTGTAGGCTACTATAAGAATGAGTATGAGCATACTATCATTGACAAGCACATAGAACAGAAATCTACAACAATCGGCTTAGGAATTAGCTATAAGGAATCTAATGTCTTCCATATAGATGGCCTATATTACAGATTCTCCATTCCTATACGTACACATTTAAACCCATCTGATAAAACTGTAATAGGGGATTCTACAGTTAACAAGAATACGATTGATAATAATATTTGGCTCTTTGTGGGGTATGAATTTTAAACCAGAGATACTAAACAATGGGCAATTGATAATGATCAAAACCTTACATGACTAATTGCCCATTGACATTTGTTATTGATTTTTACTTCACTTCAAATGTGATCTTCAGATTCACTCTATATTTGTCCACTTCACCGTCTTTCACAGTGACGCTCTGACTCTTTACGTATGCAGATGCAATACCATCCACAGACTTAGTTGCCTTAGCCACACCTGTAGCTGTAGCATCTTCCCAACTTGTTGAGGATTCTGATAAGACCTCAATAACTTTCATAATTGACATAAGTAATGATTTTATAATTTAAATAATACGGTTATAACTTATGCGCAGCCCATTTAAGTCTGTGAATGAGTATACAATTGACATGTATTGTGGTAATCTAAAGAGTGCTACTACATGATGAAAGATGGTAGGATATAAAGGCTTTATGACTTGAAATCCATAAGAAAGTTGAAAGTATTTTAGAATTTGTGCGATATTTTAACTGATTATCAATGACTTATGAATTGGCAAGGTAAAAAAATCATATCTATTTCTTTGATTCTACCGTAAAAGAAATATACATTTGCAGTCCTTTAGAAAAAAAAGGATTTAATACACTTAAAAATATATATCGTGAACACATTAAGTTATAAAACCACAAGTGCTAAAAAACACGAGGTAGACCGTAAATGGCATATCATAGACGCAGAAGGAGAAGTCGTCGGGAGGATGTGTTCTACGATAGCGTCTGTCTTAAGAGGAAAGCACAAGCCATCATACACCCCTCACGTAGATACGGGTGATTGTGTCATTGTCATCAATGCAGATAAAGTCAGATTCACAGGTAGCAAGTGGGATCAGAAAAAATACCTAAGATATTCTGGATACCCAGGCGGTCAGAAGAGTAAAACTGCTAATGAAGCAATGGCAAAGAAGCCATTCTTCGTCGTAGAGAATGCGGTAAGAGGTATGTTGCCTAAAAATAAATTAGGCAGAGCAATGTTTAAAAAATTATTCGTGTATGCAGGTGCAGAGCACCCTCATGGAGCACAAAAACCTGAAGCACTTAAATTATCCTAAGTATGGAAAAGATTAATACAATCGGAAGAAGAAAAGCAGCTGTAGCCAGAGTCTATGTCATGGACGGTTCAGGTGTCATTACCGTCAATGGTAAACCATTGAAAGAATACTTCCCAATGGCAAATATGCAAATCGCTGTCGCTGATCCATTAAAGACAGTCGAAGTCGATACACAATATGACGTGACTGTGAATGTCAAAGGTGGTGGATTCAAGGGTCAAGCCGAAGCCATCAGAATGGGCATAGCAAGAGCGTTATGTCAGATTAATGAAGATTTCAGATCACCTCTGAAAGTGAAGAAATATTTAACCAGAGATGCCAGAGTCGTAGAGCGTAAGAAGTACGGTCGTCCTAAGGCGAGAAAGAGCTTCCAATTCTCAAAGCGTTAATTTATTTCATCCAATCATCATTTATAAAACTGAAATTATGAATAAGCCAGAATATAAAGAATTACTTGATGCAGGTGTACACTTTGGTCACATGCGTAAGAAGTGGAATCCTAAGATGAAACAATACATCTTCATGGAGAGAAAAGGCATACATATCATTGATCTTAATCGAACATTGGACTGTATGGACACTGCAGCAGCGGCGTTAAAGCAAATTGCAAAATCAGGTAGAAAAATCATGTTTGTCGCGACTAAGAAACAAGCGAGAGACATCGTCACAGAAGCAGCTCAAAGTGTGAATATGCCATACGTCACTGACAGATGGTTAGGAGGTATGATGACTAACTTTGCTACGATCCGAAGATCAGTGAAGAAGATGCAGAATATTGAGAAAATGCTTGGTGACGGTAGCATCACATCACTAACTAAGAAAGAGAGGCTGACATTAACGAGAGAGAAAGCTAAGCTTGAGAAAGTACTTGGCGGTATCTCTAAGCTCAATAGACTTCCTGCTGCAATGTTTATTGTAGATACTCTACATGAACACATCGCGATTAAAGAAGCGCACAAGCTGAATGTTAGAACTTTCGCCATGGTGGATACTAACTCTGATCCAAGAGAGGTAGACTTCCCTATTCCAGCTAATGATGATGCTTCAAAGTCTATTAGAATCATAACTGATTTTGTCACTGGAGCCATTAAAGAAGGCTTAGAGGAAAGAAGTAAAATGAAAGAAGAGACTCCAGCAGCTGTCGCTAGCTAATGAAGCAATAGAAAAACAAATTTTAAAATATTTAATTCGAAAATATTATGGGTACTATATCAGCACAAGACGTGAAAAAGTTGCGTGAAATGACTGGTGCAGGAATGATGGACTGCAAGAAAGCACTTTCAGAGTCTGAGGGTGATTTTGATGGAGCCATTGAAATCCTAAGAAAGAAAGGTCAAAAAATGTCAGCCAAGAGAGCGGACAGAGAAGCTAAAGAAGGTGTGGTCATCGCACTGACTTCAGAAGACCAAAAGAAAGGTGTCGTCATCAAGTTAGGATGTGAGACTGACTTTGTGGCTAAGGGCGAAAGCTTCATTGATCTTGGTAAAAGCTTCGCTCAGATCGCACTGGATAATATGCCAGCAGACTTAGATACACTACTCGCACTTCCATACAGTGAGGGCTTGACGATAGCTCAGAAGATAGAGGAGCAGACGGGAGTCATCGGTGAGAAGTTAGAGATTAATCAATATGGATCACTGACGACTGATGGACAGATACAGCCATATATTCACATGGGATATAAAGCGGGTGTTATTCTTTCTCTTAATAAAGATGGTGAAGCATTTGGTGAAGCAGGAAGAAATGTAGCAATGCAGGTAGCAGCTATGCACCCTGTAGCTGTAGATAAAGATGGTGTAGATGCTGAGACTGTATCTAAGGAGATAGAGATCGGAAAAGAAGTCGCAAGACAAGAAGGTAAGCCTGAAGCGATACTCGAAAAAATCGCCATGGGTAAGCTTAATAAATTTTATAAAGATCACACCTTGCTTAATCAGACATATGTCAAAGGAGGCAAGGAATCAGTGCAAGATTACTTAAAGACCTTAGATTCCGAATTGACGGTCACAGATTTCAAACATATAAGACTCGGTTAGTCTTCAATCATAAAAAAGCGATTAATTAATTTTAATCGCTTTTTTTATGCCTGGTGCTGAAGATGTGCAAATTCATTTTTATACATTGTACTCTTAAGGTCAGACAAGAAAACTGCCGATAGATAATAAATCAATTTATGGCATTAAAGTACAAGCGTATCCTCCTCAAGCTCAGTGGTGAGTCCCTTATGGGAAAACAAGAATTTGGCATTGACCCTAATATGTTATCTCACTACGCTAAACAAATCAAAGAAATAGTCAATCTAGGTGTAGAAGTCGCTATAGTCATCGGCGGTGGAAATATCTTCCGTGGACTACAGGCTGACTCTTGCGGCATAGAGCGCGTGCAGGGAGACTATATGGGCATGCTTGCCACCTGTATTAATGGTATGGCTCTTCAGAGCACCTTAGAGTCAAAGGGTGTGTATACCAGATTAGTCTCAGCCATAGATATCAAGCAAGTCGCAGAACCTTATATCAGAAGAAGAGCCATCAGGCACTTAGAGAAAGGTAGGGTCGTGATATTCTCTGCTGGCACAGGTAGTCCTTATTTTACGACTGACTCAGCTGCTGCACTTAGAGCTAATGAAATGAATGCCGATGTCATACTCAAGGGCACTAGGGTAGATGGCATATATTCTGCAGATCCAGAAAAATATCCTGATGCAGAACGATATTCTCGGATCTCATTTGCAAAAGTCATTAGTATGGGATTAGCGGTCATGGATATGACAGCATTTACGATCTGTCAGGAGAACGATTTGCCTATTGTCGTATTCGATGTGACAGATGACATTAATAATATGCTGCTGATTGTGAAAGGAGAACCTATCGGGACTCTGGTTGAAACATTTTAAATTAGTAATCCCCCATAATATTGCTTACAAAAAGAACCAATGTGAAAAGTAAATTTCTACCTATGACTCACTTATTGGTTTCCTGATAATTAGATTCAGAACTAATATAAATCTTAATGGCCACCCTCGTTAAGAAGATGGACATTAAGATTTAATAAAAACACAGAGATTATTTTTTGGATATGGAGGCCTTCAAATTTTTGATTTCCTCGTCTTGCTCTTGGATGGCTTTTATTAATATTGGTATTAAGTCAATATAATTCACAGATTTAATATTCATTTCTTCCCCATCTATATGAGTAGCTGATCCATTATCAGAGACTAAGTCCAGCAATACAGATAATACAGATTCAACTTCTTGAGCTATCAAGCCCCATCTCTGTCCTTCAGAAAGTTTAAGCTCAGGAAATTCATCAGATCTAAATTCATAAGTCGCAGGATTCAATCTATTAATGGTTTCTGTCGCGCTTTCAATCGCCACGATGTCTCTCTTTAATTTAAAATCTGAAGCGGCTGTAAGCTCTCCAGTGAAATTACCATCTCCATTGACATCTAGGTCAAAAGATGGCGTGGAATCATTAATGCCTTATCTTCCTGATTCTCTCAATGTTACTGAACCGCCATTAGTGGAAAGTACAGTAGACCCTCCATTTCTATTTCTCATGGAAACTGAGTTTGGTGCATTACCTTCAATAATAAGTGATCCACTGAAGTAGGACATACCTCCAACATTCGAAGCCCCTTGGTACATGTCCACTCCTGTTGAATTAGTCGTAATAATAGATCCTGCTGTCACCGTTTCGATTGCTATTCTTCCATTCTCAACAGTTAGTTTCTCTCTGGGGGTCGCTGTGCCTATTAAAAATTGTCTTGTGTTAGTAAACATAGCTTTTTGAGTATCATCTGTATTAAATCTTATCTCACTTTCACCGTCAATGATCACATCATCAATATTTGAGGGGTATTCAGAAGTAAAGCATAAACACATTTTCTATAGATGCAAAACTTACTTGCATTCGCCGTGCGGGCCTCTCCCAATGGTCGGGACAGGCTATTTTTCAATTGCAAAAAAAGTAAGCATAAATGCTATGACAGCTAATGCCACCCCACCCGAGGACAAATCCTCGGTTCCTTCATTATTCAATGTCCAAATTGGGACATTGACTTCCCTACAGGACCATTCAGTCTTGGGTACCTGGCAGGCAGCCGCCACTTCTAAAAATCCCTTTACGATTCTAAAGA
>ENA-ORXT01001413-ORXT01001413.1-marine-metagenome-genome-assembly--contig:-NODE-1413-length-32507-cov-12.186401_pt1 | contig 32507 bp, 30 predicted proteins | sample MGYA00237868_ERZ511482 | MGnify/ENA metagenome assembly ERZ511482 | reverse complement strand
GCGCTGAGTACCAGGTAGCTGTCGTCAGCCTTGCTGGGACCTGAGGCAGAGCTGCTGCCGAAGATCAGGTCCAGAGGGCTGTTGGCGGCTTGTGCCGAAGCACTACCAAAAAGCATACCGAGTGAAAGAAGAGCTGCTGCTGTGATGTTGAAAATCTGCGTTTTCATTGATCAATCCCCTGGAAGTTCGCCGCTGATCTGATGCCAGCTAATAGACGTGTTGCTCGACTTGCGTCAACAACATGCCGTGAACTGTACTGAAGCGCTAAGTGGAACGCAAACGGGGTGGCGGTTTAGGGAAAAGTGATATAAATCAGCGAGATAGGAGGTATTACAGGCAGTCAATAATATGACTCTATAGAAGATTCAACGCTAAGTGACTGTTATATAATCGTTTTCCAGAGTGCTCGCTGGCGGCGATCAACGTCTGCAAAACGAGACCTTGATCAGGTTCTGCAGGCGCGTGCGAGTTGAACTGTGAACGACTGCCCGTTGCTAGTTGAAACAGGTACCTTGGCTTTATCAAGAATTCAGCATCACTAGGGTTTAAGTAATTGCCATTCGATGTTAATCCAGAACTAGCCGCTCATAGAATCATGTTGAAGCTGGAACGTATGGGCTTGATTTCCTGAGAGAACTTTCCGGGGTGCCGGGTGCCCTCCGGGGTACTGGGTGCCCTCCGGGGTATGGCTGCTTGATGGAGATTCATTAGGCGCCAGATATGTGATGAAGTGGGTCGAACAGGATTTGGCGTTAGTTACAACCGGATCCGAATGCTCTGGCGCCGAGGCGCGATTCGTCAAAACCTATCGCAACAATTTCAACGCAACGGCCGGTCTGTGGCGTTGTAATATCCACAAACAACCGAGACCTCGTGAAGCCAGCAGAGGCCCCATTGACGCGTACTTCATAGCCGTCAATCATGCTCTCTATGTCTGAATTGACTTCCCATGCAATGACAATCCCAACAGCCAAGCCGCCAGTGAATGTATTTGTAAAAACGTCAGGGAGCTCTTCTAACGGTGAAATTGTCAAAGTGGGTTCGCCATTATACAAGACCGTACCCTCACTGGTATTGACTGACAGTATTCCTGACAAAGGACCTGGGTTGCCCGCTTCATCGATCAATCTTATTTGATAGTCCGCATCTGTAACAGCACTTGAATCAAAATAACTGAACCGGGCCTGACGACTGGCAATCAGCTCACCATTTCGAAAAACCTCCACGATCGGCTCAAGAATGTCGTTTGTTCCGTTAGAGTTAAATGGAAGTGGCGTCCAGAATATCTCAACCGCATTTGAATCATAGATTCGTGCGTCAAGTTCGAGCTCGAAGGAGGCTACGAACTCTGCATTCGAGGCGGCCCTTCCGTTGGGTCCTGGAAAAATGGCACCTTCATCCCAGCACTGCAAAGTCCCATCGGCGAGCTCGCCGCACATTGCAGTACCTGAAGCAATGTAAGCGAAGCTTCCATCGACAATCTCTCTAGTGCTTATCAGTATGTCCGTTTCATTGGATTGAATGGATGAAAATTGCTCGCCCAGAGGATAGATGTTTGCGTCTTCAGGGTCGAGGAATGTGCAATCCAGTGTGCCACCGGATTGGAGACCGCATACGGCATTGTATGAGGTTGCGATATCGATGTAAGGGCCGTTGTCCGGTGGTGTTATAAAGGGTGTAACCGGTCTGATTGGCAGCTCTATAGCTGAACTATCTGAACACTGTATTCGACCGTCCTCGGTCAACCCACACACTGCTCCCGATCGCAGGTCTATCTTTACGAATGGACCTGCCAAGTCCTGAGGTGAACGACGTGGATCATCAGACCAGCAGATCACTTCTCCATTGGTCAAGAGACCACAGGACTTAACTTCTGCCGTATCGACTTGCGAGAATGTGGCGCCAACAGGCGCCTCAAGCTGCAAATTCGTGTTTAGGCCCCAACAGACTGCTTCTCCGTTGGTGTCCAGAGCGCAGGTATGGTTCGCACCAGCGTCAATCTGTATGAAAGTTCCATCAACTTCAGGCACATTTAATTGACCAAAGAAGTTGTCGCCCCAACAAACGGGTTGACCTTCTACAGTGATTCCACAGGCATGGGCTTCACCGGTGGTTAATACCGTTAGCACAGGAAGACTGGTTGGTGGTTGCAACCGCTCATAACCTTGTGCGAGAACACAATCCACCTGACCCGCATCATCGAGCGTACAAAGCTGTGCGGCGCTGAATGAGTATCCGATGTTCGACTGCCCTGCAGCAAACAATGGCGTGACCAGTAATGGTATGGATAACAGCAGACGTTTCAATAATGAATGAGACATACTTATCAGCTTCCTGTGATGTCTGGCAATGTAGTATTCAAACTACTCGTGAATTGGCTATAGGTGTCCATTGTGTTGTATTTGATCAACATTAATTTGTAAAATTTTGTGGTTCAGTGGCTTTTTGGTAGAATTACCTTTCAGCACCTGCGCTGTTCCTGATGATAGGTAACAATGGCTTGCCAAGCTATTCGCGCTACATAGGTTAGGGATCATGAAACAATAACCTATCCATTTCAGCCACCCCTGCATCCCGCCCAGCGGCATTGTTCGTCGGTTGAATAGTCAGCTGTTAGCCCTTCTCACGCCTTGCTTGACGGGTGCAGGAGCGACCGAAATTGTGTAGGTTATTATTTCACGCCTCCTTAGTTTCCAAAAAGTCTTTGAGGCAGCAGATTAAAGACTGGGAACTGCAAGTACTGATCCATAGCGGGTGGTGTACAAAAGCGATTTAAACGATATTTCGATTAAGCCTTTTACGCTTCTCTATACAGCCAGAACTAATCATTAAAAGTATCAAAGGGCGGCTGACCCGAAGGCCAACCGAAGGGGGTAATACTATTGATGCAGAGACTGCCAATGATACGGGGCACTAATTGAAGGTGCTCTGATGTCAGAAGGTGTGTTGTTGAACAGTCCCTGCCATTAACGAAGTTGCAGTTTGAACTGAATGAAAAGGACACCGTTGTTCTTCTGGTTGGCGTAGTCCACCTGCGGAGAGCCGCTGAGGTTCAGCACAGAGCGTTTGGTCATTTTGATTTCCATGGCCGGTAAAGGCACGATGCGTGTTTCGGCATCGGAGTTGATCTTGTACTGCTTGTGCAGAACGGTAGCACCAAGAATAAACCGTACCCTGCTGTAGAACATCGGCTTGGTGGCGTAGTTGATACCGCCGTACACGGCCTGGTAACCAAAGCTGTCAGACAGCGTACCGGCATGCCAGCCAATCTTGCTCGAAGGCGAGTATTCCCAGCCGATACCGGGAGTGAACAGGTTGCGTTCGTTAAAGTTTTTGAAATGGTAGGCGGCGGCGCTGAGTACCAGGTAGCTGTCGTCAGCCTTGCTGGGACCTGAGGCAGAGCTGCTGCCGAAGATCAGGTCCAGAGGGCTGTTGGCGGCTTGTGCCGAAGCACTACCAAAAAGCATACCGAGTGAAAGAAGAGCTGCTGCTGTGATGTTGAAAATCTGCGTTTTCATTGATCAATCCCCTGGAAGTTCGCCGCTGATCTGATGCCAGCTAATAGACGTGTTGCTCGACTTGCGTCAACAACATGCCGTGAACTGTACTGAAGCGCTAAGTGGAACGCAAACGGGGTGGCGGTTTAGGGAAAAGTGATATAAATCAGCGAGATAGGAGGTATTACAGGCAGTCAATAATATGACTCTATAGAAGATTCAACGCTAAGTGACTGTTATATAATCGTTTTCCAGAGTGCTCGCTGGCGGCGATCAACGTCTACAAAACGAGACCTTGATCAGGTTCTGCAGGCGCATGCGAGTTGAACTGTGAGAGCGCGCACATCCTCAAGTGCACACGGCAGTGCTCGATGGATGCGGGCAGGTAAGGGTGACGTCGAAATCAGCACCAGTGCTTTGTAATAGAAGCTGCAAAAGGCGTGTTTGCGGCCAGTTATTACCGCGAGATTGCAGCGAAAGCGGGAATCTCGTTTGCTACTCAGTGTTCCTTTTTTTAAGCAGCAGGATGCTGCCGCGCAGCTGGAACAACAACCACAGTAATCGGCATTACTAAGAGTGGTTCATCACCTAGAGCAGGACACTTAGATAGGCGCTGGCCCTTTCAGATCATCTATGACGTGGTCAAACATCTTCTCGGCAAACGAATCCCATTCTGCGCTACCGCGATTGCTCTCGTTGTCTGGCATGGACAAACGAATCTTCAGAAGAGTACCGTCAAATTCGGTTTGATAGACCAACGTGTACGATGCCAGATTTTGCCTTAGATAGGTGGCCTGAACACGAGCTACCGTACGTACACCCTTTGCCTGAGTGGCAGCGTTGATGACGTTGAAATTTGCATAGTGGCCTTGTCTGGCAGCTTCGCCGATAGCCTGCAGTGTCGCGCGTGTGGAGCCCAGCACCAGCTGGTTGTGTTCCAGTGAGCTGTTTTCCTCCGCGACAGGATAGATATAGACATCCGCGATGCGTCGCTTGCGCGCGTTGGCATAGCGCACGGAGTAGCCGCCGGAGCCATCGTCGAAGTGTTTGTAGCCTTTGAGTTCAAAGGTGTCCACCGTTTCGGGCAGGACACTGATCAGCGGCGGTTCCGGAAGCGCTGGTATGTCGACAGGCGTCACAGAGGCGCAGGCGCTGTTGAGAATGACGGCAAGTACTAGGGCAAGGGGACGAACTGAACGCATGGCAACACATACTCGAAGGAGCTGTCTTCTCGAATCGCAAGATCCAAGCCGGGAATCCAGTCAGCGCACGTGCATCGAGGTGCTGAAACTTCTGTTTTGTTAACTGTGTTGCGTTAACACGTCAAGGCCGGTGTCATTTGCAGTCACCAGCGTGAATCGTTCACAGGGTGCGCCATTTAGGGTGGCAGGTTCTAGCCAAAGATTGAGTGGACGTACCCAGAAGCCGTGTTCATCGTACAAAGCCTGATATAGCACTAGCCACTCTTCTGTCTCAGAATGACGGGCTGTCCCCAGAACCTGATAGCGTGGACCCTTGTAATGCTCATAGATTCCTGCAACCGGCGCGTTGATTGGTAGAGGCGGGTGGGTATTTTTCATCATTACCTTTTAGTCTTAATCACTGCTGAGTCATCCCCAGTTCAGTTTTGCTCACTACACTAACAGCATGAATTACGATTTTTCTCGACGACTTGTCATCCGGCCACTGCTACTGATCAGCCTAGTACTGACGTTAACAGCCTGCGCGACTAATCAACCACGTGATCCCACTAATGTCTGCTCCATATTTCAAGAGAAAAAAGGGTGGCACAAGGCGGCAGTGAAGGCAGAAAAGAAATGGGGTACTTCCATGCACATACCCATGGCGTTTATGTATCAGGAATCCGCTTTCCTAGCCAAGGCTAAGCCACCCAGAAGAAAACTGCTCGGTTTTATCCCCTGGCGGCGAGCAAGCTCAGCTTATGGTTACGCCCAAGCGATTGACGGGACCTGGAATCAGTATTTGCGCTCAACAGGCGATTATTGGCGCGTCAGGCACGATTTTGCAGATGCCACAGATTTTGTTCACTGGTATGTCGGACAGGCTGCGAGGAGAAACGGCATATCAAAATCTGACACGTACAGTCTGTATCTAAATTATCACGAAGGGCCAGCTGGTTTTGCGCGAAATAGCCATGAACAAAAACCCTGGCTCATACGCGTTGCGACGGGCGTGCAGACCCGCTCTCAGACCTACCGTGCTCAGTACGAGCAGTGTCGCCAAGCTCTCAAGCCAGGCTTTTTTGGTCGGATGCTGGGGTGGTAAATTCAAACAACTGACCTTCGCCCCTTTCATGTGACAGCAACCAGGCTTTCGTGGGTAATCCACCGCCAAATCCTGTCAGTTTCCCGCTAGCGCCGATGACGCGATGGCACGGTACGATGATCGGAATCGGATTGGCGCCATTGGCAGCGCCGACCGCCCTGCTAGCCGTGGGCCTACCAATCTGCAGGGCTATATCGCCATACGAACAAGTGTTGGCGTAGTCAATGTCTTGCAAGGCTTTCCAGACGCTTTGCTGGAACTTAGTGCCTATGGGCGAAATCCTGACGGAGAACTGGCGCCTTGTGCCTGCAAAGTACTCGTCAAGTTCCTTGCGTATCTGGTCAAACTCAGCTGCGTTTACGGACCAGTTTTCAGGAGCTTCAAAGGCACGGCTGCCCGACGGGAAAATGACGTGACGTAGCCCCGTTTCATCGGCAGCAAGCGTGAGAGTTCCTATCGGTGAGTGGTGCTCAGTGGTGATCATGGTCTTTGTCCTAGGTTCCAGATCATGGGGAATGGGAGCCGTGTTTGGGAGAAATTATTCAGTAGAGTTAGAATACAACGCGGCGCAGATTGAGATGCATTGTTATCCTGTGCGGCAACACTACGTTACAGGAAGCATTCATGGGCCTTGGCACATTATTAGGAAAATTCTTTGGTGGTGGCGATAAAAGCCCTGCTGCCGCTGAGCCTGCGCCATCCATTGACTACAATGGATTTACCATTACCGCCGCACCGATCAAGGAAGGCGGTCAGTTCCGTACGGCAGGAACCATAGCCAAGGAAATTGACGGTACTCTTCGGTCAGCTCAGTTTATCCGTGCCGATAATCACAGCGATCGCGATGGGGCGGTTAGCCACTCTGAGCGCAAAGGACAGCAGATTGTCGACGAACAAGGTGACGGTATCTTCGATCGTGCCCACATCTGATCGTTAACGCCGTATCTCATGGGTTCCGTTTGATTAGCCCGGCCAGCTACCGGGATTGCGATACAGAATTCACAATGTTTTTCAAGTAACCATTAAGAGTTAACTGATGTCGCTAGCTGGACGATAGAATCACTGCAAATGGAGCTATTGGAGAACCCTGTGGTGAAACCGGGTGTACAAGAACGATGAGTGCGTTTTATATCGGACGCCAACCTATCCTGAGCGCCTGTGGCGAAACATATGGATACGAACTGCTGTTTCGCTCGTCAGACAGCAATGCTTATGACGCGAGTGTCGACGGAAACACAGCTACTTCGGACGTTTTGTACAACTCTATCGTCCAGATTGGTCTGGATACTCTAGTAGGCAATAGCCTAGCGTTTATTAACCTCACTGATCGATTTCTTGAAGAGCCTGAATTGTTGGCCTTGTTACCGCCAGGGCGTTGCGTTCTAGAGGTCCTGGAATCGGTGAAAGTGACTGACAAGGTTATTGCTGGTGTTGAAAAGCTTAAGGATGCAGGGCATTTGGTTGCACTGGATGATTTTGTGGATCCCGCTGAATTCGCACCGTTGTTGCCCTTTATAGACATTATCAAGTACGACATTACGGACCACTCCATGGAGGCCTTGGCTGGATACCGAATCAAAGATGAGACGGCCGGTCGGCGGTCTCTGGTCGAAAGAGTGGAAACACTTGAAGAATTCGAACAGCTGAAAGAATACGGTTTTCATTACTTTCAGGGCTACTACTTCGCTAAGCCTAAGGTCATCAGTGGTGCAAAAATATCCCCGAACCGCGTTGCATTGATGCAGCTGTTGGCCGAGGTTAACAATCCCAAATCTACCATTGACGAGGTTGCCGAGATTGTCAGTCGTGATGTTTCACTGGGTGTCAGAACGCTCAAGTATGCTAATTCGCCCCTCAACGGCCTTCGGGTAGAAGTCACCTCTATCCATCACGCGACGGTATTGCTGGGGCTGCAAATCATTCGCAACTGGGTTACGTTGCTGATCATGAATCAGATGGATGACAAACCTACTGAACTGATGAAGCTTGCATTGATACGTGGGCACTTCTGTCAATTGGTGGCCAAGGATCAAGGTCTTGACTCCGCTCGTTACTTCACACTGGGCTTGCTCTCACTGCTCGACGTGTTCATGGATCAGAGCCTTGAAGAGGCGCTCTCTGCAGTTACGGTCAACAAGGACATGTGCGACGAACTGATGAATCGTACAGGTCCCGGTGGCGAGATGCTACGCACTCTTGAGGTGCTTGAAACAAATGATCCCTCGAAGACAGCAGAACTTAAAGAGGCAAAGTTTGGGCAGTTCTATCAGTCTGCGGTAGTTTGGTGCGAACAATCTAGCAGCCTGCTCGCTTAGGGCACACTACACCAGGGTGCAGTAAGCCAATTGAACCCGCCACGTTAGTCTTCTGCAATTCAATCATCCAGATCTACCGGCGCAATGCGATCAAATTCATCGCCCGGTCCCGGGTTGCTGACATCTGTTTGTCCGCCCAGGTGATTGACGATGCCCCACACTGCGTTGAGCGCAGTTTGCACAGCCCCTTCTGCCCAGCCGGGTGTCCAGGAGACGTCGTCCCCGGCAATAAAAATACCGCGTTGCTCGCCTGTGAAATTTCCCTGCATGAAGTGCGTGAACATTCGGCGGTTATATCTGTAATGACCGGGAAGTGCCCCTTTAAACGCACCGAGAAAGTCAGGATCAGCTTCCCATGAAATAGTAATGGGGTGTCCAATGATATGACTACGGATATCAACCTTGGGATAAATTTTGGCTAGTGCATCCAATGCGAGCTTTGCTCGCTCTTCAGCAGGAAGCGGTAGCATTTTCAAAGCATCCGCCATCCATGTATAGCTCAGACAGATGACACCGGGTTTGTCATCACCGTGGTCGAACAGATAAGTGCCCCTCGTGAGCCTGTCAGTGAGAGTCATGCTCATGCAAGGATCGCCTGTTTCAGGGTCGAGCTCTTTCCAGAAAGGTGTGTCCACCATGACAAAGGTTTTGGAGGATTGCATGTAGCTGGTCCGGTCCAGAGCCATCCAGTGTTCCTGAGAGAACAGTGTCTCGTCCGTTTCAATACTAGTCGTCAACAGCCAGCTCTGGCAGGTTGCCAGTACTACGGGTACGTCGTATTGATTGTCGAACTGATCGGTAACCTGCAGTGTGTCTACAGCCAAACGGTGAATTTTTTTTACACCTGGACGCGTAGCACCACCGTTCAGACTGCGCAATGATGTGCCCTTTGGCCAATGCTGACAGTCGGGTGTTGCTTCCCATAGACCTCTGGGTACCTGTTCGGCGCCACCCACAATGTAATGCTGATTATCATCACACTCTGTTAGCACAACCCGCAGGATTTCCAGCATGGTGTTGCGAAAATCTGAATCCCATCCACCGGTACCAAAGCCAACCTGACCAAAAATCTCCCGGTGTCTGAAACTGAGTTTTCTGAAAGCGTCTGATGTGGCCAGGAAATCATAGAACGTCCTGTCATCCCATTCTCTGACAAGTTTGTCCCAGAAGCTTTTCAAGGTAACAACATCGCGCTCGCGAATGGCCTTCTGAATCTCAGTAAAGTTAGCTTCCGTTTCCAGTGATGTCTGCCAGGCTTGAGCGACCTCCTGGAATACGGCAGGCAAGTCTTTTGTGCTGCGTGCCAGTATGGGTTCACCGGCCAGATCAATGACTGTGGTGCCTGCGGCTTCGGTCAATGGATTGGGAAATGGTTTTGTCTGCAGATTAAGTAATTCGACATAGTGATTAAAGGTGGTAGCGGATTCAGGGAAACGCATGCCGCCAAGCTCCGCCACTATCTCGGGTGCGTTGACAAAAGACTGGGAGCGTAACCGGCCACCCATGCGGCCACTTTCAAATATCAGGGGCTTGAGACCCAGCTTCATCAGCTCATAGCCTGCCACAAGGCCCGACATTCCGGCACCAATAATGGCAACAGTCTGGCCGTGACTGTGCTGTGCAATGTGGCCAAGACCCGAAGGATGCGCTAGCCAGTCATCATAGCTAAACGGAAAGTCGGGTCCGAATACGCTGATGCGTGGGTTCGTCTTCATGTCAGCGCCCCATAGAGTTCAGGGCGTCTGTCTGTGTGATAGGGCACATCGTGACGTACCTTGCTAATGGTGTCTTTTGCAAGTGTGGCTATTAACAGCGTGGGCTCGGACCCGGCTTTAGCAAGCTCAGCGCCATCAGGTGCGACAATGCAACTATGGCCTACGTAGTGGATATCGCCTTCATTACCACAATAGTTGGCATACGCAACATACAGCTGATTCTCGACAGCTCTGACACGGGTGACGTGATCTGCCACGAACGTCCAGGGAGTCATCAATGCTGTTGGTACCAGTACGAGTTCGCAGCCAGACAACGCCAGATGGCGAACCGATTCAGGGAATTCGATGTCATAACAGATAAGCAAGCCAATTTTCCAACCGTCCAGTTCAAACACAGGAGCATAGGCATCACCTGTCGTGAACAGATTACGATCAAGATCTCCCCATAGGTGGGTCTTTCGATAGTGCGCTATTGAGTTGCCACTAGCATCAACGACTTGAACCGAATTGAACAGCGAATCCCCATCTCGTTCTATGTAGCCATAGGCAAGGGCGATACTGGCATCTTTGCCTATGGATTTTAGTGTGTCTGTTACGTAGCCTTCAGCTTCCACCGCCATCTCTTGCGCCACAACCTTTGGAATGTTGTAGCCCGTAATGCTCGCTTCGGGCACCAGTAGTAGTTGAGCGCCTTGAGCGCTGGCGTTTTTTGCAGCAGCCCGAACGCGCTCTATACTAGTGTCCAGCTCAGCTGGCGTTGGGGTGTGCTGTTGCAGGGCGAGAGTAAAAGTAGCTTGATTGTCTGGCTGATTGTCCGCCGTCATGTCATTTCTCGTAGTGTTGAGCAACACCTGTGCGCGATCTGTCGGAGCGCGTCATTAAAGAGAGCAGGGGTCCTAGCCTGTTTTCAGGCAAGGTGGTTTCTTTTTCCAGTTCGCCAGGGAACGCACGTCGCCTCAAAGGTGTGCGCATGGGGCCGGGATCGTAACCATTGATCGCAACGAGAGGATGCCCGTCTGCGCCTTTTTTACCTTCGTGCTCATCAGCAAGCATGTGCATAAACCCTTGCAACGCCTGCTTGGATACGCCGTAGCTACCCCAGTATGCAGTCGGTTTGTGATCTAGCAGAAACACCATGCTGGCCAGTGATGACTTTGACAATAATGGCATGCAGTAGAGCGAGAGTAATCGAGCACTGGTCAGATTGACGTTCATGACGCGTACCCATTCAGCATGTTCGATGGCCATTTGCGGTGTCGATGTGCCGAGCTCAGCTGAGGTATGTACCAACGCATCCACCTTGCCGAATTCTTCCTGCAACTTGTCGGCCAGGGCAATGTACTCAGCCGGGCCAGCCTTGTCCTGCTCCAGCGCCATCATGGCTGGTTGGGCCGAGCCCAGATCCGCGACCACATCGTAGAGTTTTTCAAGCTTCGGCAGTTTGCGACTGGCCATCACCACGGTAGCACCTGCTGAGGCGCAGGCTTTGCACAATGCCGTACCCAGGCCGCCTGTTGCGCCAGTGACTAGTACAATCTGCCCGTCGAGACTTTGGCTTGGCAGAGTCCAGTCGCGATCAGTGTTGCTGCTGTTGGTGTAGTTTGGATTTTGCATGCGCACAAGTGTACGCGATCAACTGTAGCCTCGGGCAGGCTGAGATCAGCGGCGGTGTCGCCACGCAGTAAAGAACTTTGACAGGGGGGTCAGGCTGGTGCGTTCGCGCATCAGGTCAGGCTGTTGTTTCTGCCAGGCAGTAACCTGTTTTTCACGTAACACCAGCAGCCGCCAGAGCGGTAAAAGTGGTGTTTGGCGATACCGTTTGGCTATGTGCTGATCGTTAACAGCGGTTTGCAGAGCCATAGCCGCAGTATCGATAGCGATTGTCAGTAATTTCTGTCGGCCGGGAGTGTCCACTTTGACTGGGATGCCCTCTAGAGAGCCAGGCTTAGGCACCTCATCGGCAGGTGCATCCTGTGCGACGCGCACCTGTGATGCAAGATCGGTGGGTCTGATGCCATAGCGTTGATAGGTCTCGTCACTGAACACCGGATGCCCCCGGTGTATCAGGTAGGGCAGGCGAGTCAATTGCTCATACTTTGCCATCGCCAGTGCTGCAATAGCCGGATGTGATTCTACGGCCAGATCATTAATATCGTTACTCAGCGCGTGGGCTAACAGCGCAATTTGAGCGGTCTGGTTTTGTGTTAGTTGTGTATCAGCTTCCTGATCGGTAGTCGGCGGTGTAAATCGCGATGTTGATACGCTGGACAGAATCGATAGGCAGACAGTGAGTACTTCATTGGCAGTATCGGGAATTGCCACACCGGCTGTATCAGTCTGAATTCGTGCTTGCGTGCTCAGACTTTGCTGGCAGGCTATTGTTGCTGGATGACGAGCTTCGCCATTGACCATCCTCTGCAGCTCTTCATGCCACCAGTGTATCTTGCGCTCCGCAACCTGTGGTTCCTGCACATCATCCAGAGTAGTACCCAGTGCCTGCACCAGGCTCAGCCGTGCAATGAATCTTGCGCGCGCGTCCGCGTCAGTCCAGAGCAAGCTATAATGCAGGCTCGACCCTTCATGAACTGTTATCACGCGTTTTCTGTGGCAACGCGGGTTGCGCAGATCATGTAGTTGACATCGACATCCTTCTCAAGCTTGTAGTGCCTGGTGAGAGGGTTGTAAGTGAGTCCGATGATTTCATCCACTTGCAGGCCTGCCTCGCGACAGTAATTTCCAAGCTCGGAAGGTTTGATGAATTTTTGCCAGTCGTGCGTACCACGGGGCAACAATCGCAACACATATTCAGCTCCTACTATGGCAAACAGCCACGACTTGGGATTACGGTTGAGCGTGGAGAAAAACACCCGGCCTCCCGGTTTTACCAGAGCAGCGCAGGCGGCCACGGTAGAGGCAGGATCGGGTACGTGCTCGAGCATTTCCAGACACGTAACCGTGTCAAAACTACCGGGTTGCTCGGCGGCACAATCCTCTGCCGAGATTTCCTGGTAGGCAAGAGTTGCACCGGTCTCCATAGCGTGCAAACGAGCAACCGCCAGCGGAGCTTCGGCCAGATCGATGCCCAGCACATCAGCGCCCTTGTGAGACATGGACTCAGCCAGAATGCCGCCACCACAACCGACGTCCAGCACTCTTGAGCCACTGAGCTCCACGCGCTCGCCTATCCAGTCGAGCCTTAACGGGTTGATCTGGTGCAGCGGCTTGAACTCGCTGCTGGCATCCCACCAGCGGCTTGCCAAGTCCTGGAATTTTGCCAGCTCAGCAGGATCGACGTTGTGTGTTTTGGTGCTCATGGCTTCTGCAGGTTGTAAAATGATATATATAAAGTACTTACGGACACACTCAACAGCCCGATCGTTTCTTCCGAGCAGGTTGCCGGTTAGCTGCGCCAGAAATTCTAACTGTCCAGTTTTGTGCGTTTAGTTGCAGTTGCTCAACGTCGAGCGTCTGGAGTTGACGATGCTGAAGGAGCGGCTTACCCGCCACCCAGACATCTGTGACACATCGACTGCTGTTGGTATAGAGCACTTGCGAGGCGGCATTGTATATTGGCAGCATACCCAAGTCTGGTTCTATGACGATGCAGTCTGCAGCCTTGCCCGGTTCCAGTGAGCCAATTTCTGAATCCCGGCCCAGCGCCTTCGCGGCGTCGATGGTGATCATGCGCAGCGCCCGCATAACCGGTAGCGTTGAGGCATCGGCGTTGAGTACCTTGGCTAGAAAGGCGGCACTACGCAGTTCCCCGATCAGATCCAGATCGTTATTGCTTGCTGCACCATCAGTGCCCACCGCGATATTGATAGAGGCGTCCAGCAGGTCGGGAATCGGGCAAACACCACTGGCCAGTTTCATGTTGGATTCAGGGCAATGTATGGCATGGACGCCCGTTTCTGCCAGTCGGCTAATTTCCACATCCGTCAATTGCGTGAGATGCACGGCCAGCAAGGACGGACTGAGCATACCGATCTCATCGAGCCGCTGAATGGGCCGGACTCCATGAGTTTTCTCGAACTGTTCAACTTCTCCTGCGGTCTCGTGAACATGCATGTGAATGGGAAGATCGAGCTCCGATGCCAGTGTTGCTATGCGTTCCAGTGGCGCTTGCGAGACCGTGTAGGGCGCGTGTGGCGCAAAGGCTGCGGATATTAACGGATCGCCTCGCAAGCTGTCGTGAAGCGCTAATCCTTTGGAGAAATACTCATCAACCGATGATGCCCACGCCGTCGGGAAATCGAATACCAGTATGCCGACGGTCGCTCTCATTCCTGCTTCACGGCAGGTTCTGGCCACCACGTCAGGATAGAAATACATGTCATTGACAGTGGTAACACCATTGAGTAGGCACTCCGCCAACGCCAGTTCTGTTCCTTGTTGAACAAAATCTGGGCTCATATGGGTGTTCTCAGTGGGCCAGATGTGCTGCTCAAGCCATTCATTCAAGGGCGTGTCATCGGCGTAGCCTCTGAGCAGGTTCATCGCCAGATGAGTGTGCGCATTGATCAGCCCCGGCATCAATATGCCTGTGCGTCTGTTTTCAACGCGGTAATCAGGGTACCGCTTGTCTGCATCGTGCCAGGGCAAGCAGTCAACAATGCGCCCCTTAGCTATAATTAGAGTGTGCTCTTCCAGCACCTGATCGTTTGCATCCATGGGAATTACCCAGCCAGCATCGATGCGAAGCCTGTCGGTATCGTCTGTCTTTTCCATGTTGTTTGAATATGTCCTGGCAGGGCGGCATTGGCGAGCCAGTTGGCTGGCCATGTCTCGTTCGCTGTAAGGCGCTGAGAGTGTCTTCACGATACCTCCCCCTGCCTAAGGTCGCAAGGAGGCTTGTATGAGGCTTTACGGGCGCTGATGTGCTATTATCAGAAGGTTGATCTGACCCGATCGCCACATCGTTTGGCCCCTCACTCCATGTCCGATTTCGCTAAAGAAATTCTGCCCATCAATCTCGAAGACGAGATGCGGCAGTCGTTCCTCGATTACGCCATGAGTGTCATCGTGTCGCGTGCCTTGCCAGATGTGCGGGATGGTTTAAAACCCGTGCATCGCCGCATCCTCTATGCCATGCACGAGCAAAACTACGACTTCAACCGGCCGTATAAGAAATCAGCCCGTGTTGTCGGTGAGGTCATGGGTAAGTATCACCCTCACGGTGACTCCGCTATCTATGACTCCATGGTCCGTATGGCCCAGCGTTTCAGCATGCGCTACATGATGATCGATGGTCAGGGCAACTTCGGATCAGTCGATGGTGATCCGGCGGCGGCGATGCGCTACACCGAAGTGCGCATGGCCAAGATTGCTCAGGAATTACTCGCCGATATCGATCAGGAAACAGTCGATTTCGTGCCTAACTACGACGGTTCCGAAAGTGAGCCGGCAGTTCTGCCATCTCGCATACCTAATCTGCTCGTCAATGGCGGAACCGGCATCGCAGTGGGAATGGCTACCAATATTCCACCGCACAACATATCTGAAGTCATTAATGCCACGATAGCCATGCTCGATGACCCGGATATTACGGTCGAGCAGCTCATGGAGCATTTGCCGGGCCCTGATTTCCCAACACGCGGCATCATCAACGGCGCAAAAGGTATCCGTGAAGCTTATAGAACCGGGCGTGGCAAGCTCTATGTGCGTGCGCGCGCTGACGTCGAATACAACGAAAAAACTGGCAAGGACACCATCATCGTTGATGAACTTCCTTATCAGGTAAACAAGGCGCGCTTGCTCGAAAAAATCGCTGAGCTCGTTAAAGACAAGAAAATTGAAGGCATCACTGAGCTGCGTGATGAGTCTGACAAGGACGGTATGCGGGTGGTTATTGAGCTGCGTCGTGGTGATTCTGGCGAAGTGCTGCTCAATCAGTTGTACAAGCAAACACAGCTGCAGGTTGTCTTCGGTATCAACATGGTGGCGCTGGACGATGGCCAGCCCAAGCTTCTCAACCTTGTGCAGGTACTCAAGGCATTTATCCGGCACCGGCGCGAAGTCGTTACGCGCCGTACGGTATTTCTGCTGCGCAAGGCTCGTGATAGAGCCCATATACTCGAAGGTCTGGCGGTAGCACTGGCTAACATCGACCCGATTATCCAGCTGATCAAGGAATCGCAGAATTCTCCGGAAGCAAAAGGAAAGCTGGTTGCCACTACATGGGAGCCGGGTATTGTCAGTGGCATGCTGGAGCGCGCCGGTGCAGCTGCATCCCAGCCTGAGAATCTGGAAGCGCACTTTGGTTTGCACGATGGCAAGTACCAGCTCACAGAAGTTCAGGCACAGGCTATCCTGGATTTACGCCTGCACCGTCTGACGGGTCTCGAGCAAGACAAGATCATTGCCGAGTACAAGGAGATACTCGAGAAGATCGAGGACTACCTGGATATCCTCACCAGTCCTGATCGTTTACTGTCTGTTATTCGTGGTGAGCTGGTTGCCATCATCGAGCAATACGGTGACCAGCGCAGAACGGTCATTCAGGTCGATCATTCCGAAATGAGCGTCGAAGATCTGATTGCGGATGAGTCGGTTGTTGTCACGCTGTCGCATGGTGGATATGCGAAGGCACAGCCGTTGTCCGACTACCGTGCACAGCGTCGTGGTGGGCGAGGCAAGTCTGCCACAGCCATGAAAGATGAAGACTTTGTCGACAAACTGTTTGTTGCCAGCATGCACGATACTGTCTTGTTCTTTACCAGTGTGGGTAAGGTGTACTGGAAGCGAGTTTACGAATTACCACTGGCCAGTCGTGGGTCACGAGGCAGGCCAATAGTGAACCTGTTGCCGCTCGAAGAAAACGAAAGGGTCAACGCGGTGCTCACAGTACGTGACTACAACGAAACCCAATCGATCATCTTCGCAACCAGTAAAGGTGTTGTGAAAAAGACGGCTCTGTCTGATTTTTCACGCCCCCGTACTAACGGCATCATAGCCATCGATCTGCGTATTGATGATTTTCTGATAGACGTGGCATTAACTACTGGCGACAGCGATGTCATGTTGTTTTCCAGTGGTGGTCGCGCCATGCGTTTCAATGAAGATGCCGTGCGTAAGATGGGTCGAACAGCGGCAGGTGTTCGAGGCATTCGCATGCCAGAAGAAGATACCGTTATCGGTCTGATCGTGGTCGGTGAAGGCACCATTCTAAGTGCCACCAAAAACGGTTATGGCAAACGTACAAAACCAGAAGACTACCCAACGAAGGGTCGCGGCGGCATGGGTGTGATAGACATCAAGACTACTGAGCGAAACGGTCCCGTCATTGGTGCTGTTCAAGTCGGCGAAGATGATGAAATCATGCTGATCACGGATGGTGGCACCTTGGTGCGCACCGGCGTCGCTGAAGTCACGACTGTTGGTAGAAACACGCAAGGTGTGCGTCTGATTCGGCTGAGTAAAGGTGAGGCTCTGGTAGAGCTGACGGCTATCGATGAATCTGATGTCGGTAACGATGATCTGATTGAGGGCGAAGGCGATGCAGACGATGTTGCGGTCGTTGCCACCGTTGTGGCAACTGACGGTGATGCAGCGGCAGACGACTCGGATTCGACAGAGTCAGTGGATTCAGACAATGATTCAGCAGACAGCAACGAATCTGGCGATGATGACGCGCAAGATTCTGATGGTGACAGCCCTGTTGCCTAAATGTCTGGATACCGAAAAGGGTTCCTGATTATTCTTCAAACAGGAACCTGATCAAGCAACGCATGGCCTCGAGATCACCCAACTTCAATGCAGGGCCGGCAGCAATGCCGGAATCTGTATTGAAAACTTTGCAGAACGATTTACTGGATTACCGCGGTTGTGGTGTATCCGTTCTGGAAATGAGCCATCGCAGCTCAGAGTTTGCAGAGATTGCCGATAGGGCCGAGCGGAACCTGAGAACGTTGCTCAACGTTCCCAGCGATTATTCCGTGTTGTTCATGCAGGGAGGGGCGAGTGCCCAGTTTGCGCTTTGTGTGCAGAACCTGGATATACAGGGCAGCGTGGCCTACGCCAATACGGGCTACTGGTCAAAAAAGGCCATGAATGTTGCCCAGCCGCTAACCCGGGTTCAAGAGATTACCCAGTGCGTCAGTGATCCTCTTCAACGAATACCCGAGAGTCATGACTGGATTGATGCTGACAACGCCAGTTTCGTTCATATCACTGATAACGAGACAATCGATGGCATTGTTTTCAATCAAGTGCCTGAGCTTGATGTGCCATTGGTGGCAGACATGTCCTCATCCATCCTGTCGCAACCGGTGGATGTCAGCCGATATGGTCTGATCTACGCAGGTGCGCAGAAAAATATAGGCCCGGCAGGTATCACGGTATTGATCATTCGTAATGATTTGCTGGAGCGAAGTGAGGCTGCCAGCTTGCCACCAGTATTCAGCTACGCCGACACTGCGGCAGCTTCCTCCATGCTTAATACACCGCCAACCTTTGCCTGGTATGCCGCCGGGCTGGTGTTTGAGTGGCTGTTGGAGTGCGGTGGTCTTGAGTCTGTTGCTGCCCGTAACGAGCAGCAGGCGCAAAGGTTATATTCTGTCATTGATGGACATGAGATGTTTATCAATACTGTGCAACCGGACAACAGATCGCGCATGAACATCCCGTTTGTATTGCGTGATGACACCCTGACTCAACGCTTTCTGTCGGGTGCCCAGCAGCAAGGTTTTATTGGTTTGAAAGGACACAAATCAATCGGAGGTTTACGCGCCAGCCTGTATAACGCAGTACCGGATGAATCAGTCGATTCACTGGTCGGCTATCTCAATGGTTTTGCATTGGAACACGCATGAGCACTGACAAAGACGGTTCAGCGACTGGTTCGGATACGCCATTGCCAGATCTTGGCGACGTGCGTAAAGAGATCGACGAGATAGACCTGAAAATACAGGCGCTGCTGAACAAGCGAGCCAATGCTGCATTGAAGATTGCTACTGTCAAGCTAGCAGCTTCGAAAGGCCAGCCAGTCGATTTTTACCGACCTGAACGTGAAGCTCAGGTTCTCAAGGAAGTCGCCAGGCGTAATGAGGGGCCCATGAGTGATGGTGCAGTACAACGCATCTTTCGTGAAATTTTTTCGGTAAGTCTTGCATTGGAACAACCGATGCGCATAGCCTACCTCGGGCCTGAGGGTACTTACAGTCATGCAGCGGCTGATCGACATTTCGGGCACGCTGTTGAAACCATCGCCGAGCCCGGTATTGCAGAAATTTTCCATGCCGTGGAAGCTGGCAGGGCACGCTTTGGTGTTGTGCCAGTCGAAAACTCTACAGAAGGTGCCGTCAACCTGACGCTGGATTTGCTGACTCAAACGCCGCTGCGTGTTTGTGGAGAACTGAGCATGCGTATTCAGCACTCGCTCTTGAGTCAGGCTGAAGAGCTGGGTGAGATTAAATCGGTTCACGCCCATCCGCAAGCATTGGCTCAATGCTGGCACTGGTTGAATGCCAATGTGCCCAATGCAACTCGGGTCAGTGAAAGTAGTAATGCGGCAGCAGCAAAACTCGCTCTTGAAACACCCGGTATTGCAGCCATAGCAGGCGAAACGGCTGCACAGCTATACGGACTGAACTCACTGATGAAGGGGATCGAGGATGAGAAAAACAACACAACGCGTTTCCTGATAATTGGTGATCAGGATGTTCCCCCAAGTGGCGATGATTCGACATTATTGCTAGTTACTGCTCCACACAGACCAGGTGGTTTGCGTAATTTGCTGGAACCGTTGGAACTGGCAGGGGTTAGCATGACGCGAATAGAATCTCGGCCATCTCGCTCTGCGTTGTGGGAATACGTCTTCTTCATTGATGTGGACGGTCATCAGCACGATGAAACGCTAGCTCCTGTGCTCAATGACATTCGAGAGCTCACACCGATGCTGAAAGTGCTAGGCTCATACCCCAGCGCCCTATGAACAGCCTATGTATCGTCGGCCTCGGCATGATCGGTGGATCGCTCGCTGGTGCTCTCAAGGCATCGGCTTTCGAGGGTGAAATCACCGCACTGGTGCGCACTGAAGAGTCTGGACGCAGAGGAGTGACGCTGGGCCTGATCGATCGATACGCCCTACGCCCTGAGGACATTATCCCTGTGGCCAGTATTGTGATGTTGGCCGTACCCATGCTCAGCATGCGCTCGCAACTAGAGGCGATCAAGCCGTACCTTACCGATGATGCAGTAGTCACGGATGCTGGAAGCGTCAAGGCGCCGTTCATCAGGGATGCTCTGGCGGTGTTGGGTAAACTCAATCGTGTAGTACCTGGTCACCCTATTGCGGGACGAGAAAAGACCGGCATGGACGCAGCCGATCCAACGCTGTATCAGCAAAAAAGAGTTTTACTGACGCCCACAACAGATGCAGATGATGATGCGGTGAAATTGGTGGGTGAGTTATGGAAGCTCACTGGAGCCACGGTAGAGGTGCTGGGTCCGGAGCAGCACGACAGAGTGTTAGCCGCCACCAGTCATCTGCCACATGTGCTTGCTTTTGCATTGGTGGATACGCTGGCAACTCAGCAGGAAGCAGAAGAAATATTTCGTTACGCGGCCGGCGGGTTTAAAGACTTCACCCGTATCGCCTCGAGTGACGCGATCATGTGGCGCGACGTCTGCCTGACCAATCGCGACGCTATACTGGACTCCATGGATCGCCTCGAAGATCACCTGAAAAAGATTCGCGCAGCCATTGATGAGAGCGACGGCGAACAAATCGAAACCATCTTTGCCCGTGCCAGAAAAGCGCGAGATGCCTATACCTGATCCTCACAGAATCTGTGCACAGGATAAATGGCTAGCTGCTGAAACGTTGCAATGAGCGAACTATCACCCATACGAGCGCCATCGGATTAATCGATACGGTATGGTATTAGCTTCGAAGGAATCGAGGGAATGCGCGTGTTGAAAAAGGTTCTGGTCGGTGCTCTCTTGGCTGGCTGTGCTCTGGCCGTATTTCTGTGGCAGCAACAGAGCCCGACGGTTTCCGTAAAGATCCAGACGGTTACTCTCGACAGTGTTGAATCCACCCTGCAGTTGACTGGCAAGGTAATCAACGATCGCACCGTGACCATCACCGCATTACTAGACGGTGAAATAACAGCTATTCTCAGTAGGGAAGGGGATTCTGTCGAGAAAGGTGATGTGCTGGCCGAGCTGGATTCCAGACAGGCGCAGGCGCTTGTTGACAAGGCTGATGCTGAACTGGTGTTTCAACGTCAGGCTTTGAAGGCTGCAGAGCGAAACTACGAGCGTACACAGCGATTGTCCACCGCCGGAAATGCATCCAGACAGGCAATGGACGACAGTCTCGACCAACGGTTGGGTGCCGAGGCGTCTGTCAAAGCGGCGGAGGCAACCCTGTCCCTGAATCAGTTGCGGCTCGACAACGCCATTATCAGATCACCCTTTGCCGGTACGGTTATCAGCAAGACAGCAGAGACCGGTCAGTGGCTGGAAGCAGGTTCTCCCTTGTTCACGGTTGTGGCAACCATTGGCACCGTTATAGAGGCTACTGTCAACGCCAGTGACTGGTCGCGAATTGGTCTGGGCCAAGTCGTAACTCTCAGTACTGAAACATCGGATGATGAAAGCTGGCACAGCAAGATAAGCTGGATTGCCCCTACGGTCAGTCGTGAGCGGGATTCTGAAAATACTGTTGCTGTTCGCTTCCCGATAGGTGACGATGCACCAGTACTGTTACTGGGCCAAGAGATAGATGTGGATCTGATTCTGGAACGTGTGGACAACGTGATTGTGGTTCCACTGGACGCGCTGACGGAAATACAGGGCGAAGACTACGTAGCCTATGTGCTTGACGGGGATACAGCACGCCAGAGAGTGGTAACGCTCGGCATTACGAGTCTGAGTGATGCAGAGGTATTAACGGGCATTTCAGAAGGTGATGAACTTCTATTGCCGGGGCGGCAGCAGCTATCAGACGGCCAGACAGTCTCTGCGCGGTAGTCGTGGCGTGATATCTCTCACCAATATCAAAAAATCCTACTGTACTGGTATGGTCCAGGTAGACGTGCTGCATGGCATCAGTCTGTCGATAGCACGTGGTGAATTTGCCGCGATCATGGGGCCGTCCGGTTCGGGTAAAAGTACGTTGTTAAATCTCATCGCCTGCCTGGATCTGATTGACAGTGGCGAATATCTGTTTGCAGATGAGCCCGTGAGCAGCATGACATCCGATGAGCTAGCCCGGTTACGAAGTCAGCGAATCGGTTTCGTTTTCCAGAACTTCAATCTGATATCGCAATTCAGTGCCTTGCGAAATGTGGAGCTGCCGTTGATCTATGCCGGCGTAGACAGGGAAACACGCGTGGAAAGAGCCAGAATACAACTCGAGCATGTGGGACTACAGGATCGAGTAGCACATCGGCCCGTAGAGCTCTCTGGCGGGCAGCAACAACGAGTGGCCATAGCCAGAGCCATGGTCAATCAGCCGGACGTCATTATTGCTGATGAACCTACAGGTAGTCTGGATAGCGAAACCGGTTCCGAAATCATGCAACTGTTCACTCATCTGCACAAGTCGGGCAAGACCATCGTCATGGTCACGCATGAACAGGAAATTGCAGAGTTTGCTGATCGCGTGATACGTCTGCGAGATGGCTTGATCATCAGCGACGAACCGGTGTAGTCATGAACCGGTTTCTCGACAGCGTAAGGCAGGCTATCGAAGCTCTGGCTGATCATCGGCTTCGAACCATTCTGAGCATTCTGGGTATCACTATTGGTATTGCTGCTGTCATGGCGGTGAGTACGATCAGTAAAGGCGGTAACCACCTTGTCTATTCAGAGCTGGAAACGTTTGGCCTGAATTCGGTCTGGGTATATCGCAACTGGAATACTAACGAAAACCGACGAACACGCCGTGATGGCAGTGGCATAACAACGGATGACTTCACCAGTCTGGCAGAACAGTCAGAGTCGCTAGGCGTACACCACATGACGCCAGTAGTTCATAATCAGGATCGATGGCAAGCAGTGCAAGCGGGACGTTCATTCAACGCGCAAATACTGGGTGTTGGTAAACATTACGTCGATATGGTCAACGACGATCTCGTTGCTGGCAGGAACATAAATTCACTGGACATCAATGATCAACGGAACGTAGTACTGGTTGCCCCGAGTATCGTAGAGCAACTATTAGATAGCACACAGGAACCGCTTGGTCAGGAGCTGCGTGTGAATGGCAAACGTTTTATTGTTATCGGCGTACTCGCTGGCAAGAGTCGAGACTTTCTATCCAGTATCGGATCGTCAGGGGGCAGAAATGCCAATGACCGTATACTAATTCCGTACACCACGCTGCAGCAGATGAATGGCAATCGTGATATTAGTAACATTCAGCTGGAGGTCGTCCGGTTTGACGATGCTGCCAGCGTTGCTGAGGATATGAAACGACGATTGAAACAGCGGCATCCTGTGGGCTACGAATACAGCTCTGAAACTATGGCCAGCTACATCGTAACTACCAATAGAATTCTGGGAGGCGTGTCTGTCATAGGTATTGTTGCCGCGTCTATTTCACTGCTCGTAGGTGGCATGGGCATCATGAACATGATGGGTACGGCGGTGCTGGAGCGCACACGTGAGATAGGTGTGCGCAAGGCTATCGGTGCCACTGAACACGATATTCTTGTTCAGTTTCTGCTCGAAGCAATCTTGATCAGTATCGCAGGGGGCTTGCTGGGTTTGATCATCGGTGGTCTGGCCAGTGTAGGTCTGGCTATCGCCACTGGTTTCCCGGTCATGCCATCGGTTTTGAGCATTGCAGGCGCCCTGGCTGTATCAGTTTTTGTAGGGGTGCTCTCTGGATACTTGCCGGCGCGTAGAGCCGCCAGAATGAAGCCTGTAGACGCACTAAATACACAGTGAGGAAATTGAAGAACTTGACCCCAGTGTTGCCGATTTGTGGCACAAATAGCTATAGCCGCAACCCTATCCGAGATATTTCATGCTAGAAAAATGGCTTATAGCCTTAGATCTTGACGGCACGCTCTTCCACACTGATCATCAAATATCAGTGCGAACCACGAACACGCTGCTAAAGGTGGCAGAGCTAGGTCATCAGATAGTTATTATTACGGGAAGAAGCTCGCATTCATCAGTACCAAGGTTGCATTCTGTGCCGGTTGGTACTCGAGTGCTGTGCTCAAATGGAGCCTATGAATATGATCGACACAATCAGGGAGTTGTATGGTCGAGCATGTTGCCCGCTTCGAGTGCGGTTGACATACACCGAAAAATTCAACATCGATTACCAACAGCCAGTTTTGGATGGGAGTCGATGAGCGGTCTCAGTTACGAGCAGAAGTTTATGGATGAGGCCGGTGGTGCCCACACGTTGGAGCAAGGAGGGGTCAGTGAACCCATAGGCCGGGTCGATATTTTCAAATTGTTTGTAAGAACGCCAGAGCATAAAGGTGGCGAGCTTGCTGGTGTGTTGCAAGAGTTGTTCGGAAGTGAGTTAGAGATATCATCATCTGGCGTGCCATTTGTAGAGATTACCGCTGCTGGTACCAATAAAGGCACCGCCCTTGCGAAGACAGCTTCGAATCTTGGTTTCGAAGCGGATCTAACAATGGCATTCGGTGATAATCTGAACGACGTACCAATGCTGCAATGGGCAAGTGAATCCGTGGCAATGGGCAATGCAATTTCCGAAATACAATCGATAGCGAGTGCACACGCCAAAAGTAATGCAGAAGATGGCGTTGCCCGATTTTTAGAAAACAAGTTTTTAGATGGCCGGTAACATTCAGTGCAAAACGGGCGTTTTGCTTCACAGGCATAAAGTAGAACGTTGCCAAGCACATAGTTGCGCGCGAGCAATAGTCTTACTCTCTCTCTCTCTCTGCAAGCTTTGGAAAAATCTTGAACGCTATCTAACATCTGGTCGAATAGCTCCATTGACTGAACGGGTTCTCAACTCACAGAATATTCTCAACTATAAGGTTTGTTACCATGCCGTACACAACAGGCTTTAAACACCTCTAACAGAAGGAAAACGATTATATTTCCCAATAGGTCGAGAGCTGAACCATTAACAATACTGGAAATTTATTGTGAATCCATGTGAAAGCCTTAGTCATATCCTATCGCTAACCTCAAATCGCTCTCACGGTCAGCCTGGTTTGCTGAGAGATACACTGTGTAAAAAATTGCTACCACTAAGCATATTAGCTCTGCCAACCTTAGGCTTACAACATGTGTACGCAGCCTCCGCACCAGATGAGGTGACCGGAATTGTATATTCTCGCACCGCAGCCGAGATATTCTGGCCACGTGTAAGCGGGCAAGTCGTAGCGTATGCTGTTACAAGAAATGGTGTAGAGCTTGGCGTATTCGATGCTTTGAGCTATTTCGATGACACTCTGGTACCGAATAACCGCTATGTGTTTTCTGTTGCCTCAGTAGAAGTCGATGGCACTCGTTCGGGGGCAGTCAGCACGGAGATTATTGTCGGTGATGTTGGCGACCTGGAGCCAACGGGGGATCTGTCAGCGCCTGCGAACGTGTCTCAGACCATCTACTCGGCTACTGCAACAGAGTTCTTTTGGGATCGCGTAAACACCTCAAGGTTGGTTTATGAAATTCGCCTTAACGGTGAGCCAGTAAATGGTGGTATCTCCAAGGGTACCAGCAGCTACATTGATTCACTGGGACCAGGAGCTGACTACACATTTACCATTGTGGCAGTAGCAGCAGATTCATCCTCACGCTCCGAGCCTGTTGAATTCAGCTTTCAGATGCCTGGTGGTTCTGAAGTGGATCCTGAGCCACCTGGCGATGAACCCATTGCAAACACAGCAGCTGAGACAACGCTTGAGAACGTGTTACGAATAATCAACACCAATGCACACGATCGGGTCAAATTCGATCTGTTTTCCTTCGATTTTTTTATTGATGTACCAGCACCGGGTCTCACTGCTCTTGATGCCAACGCTGCCATCACTGAGAACAGAACGTTCGACTGCAGTGATGGTGGTACTCTTGAAGCGCGGCCACAAGACACAGGCGTGGTTGTCTTCTTCAACGAGTGCGCTCTGGATAACAAGCGACGTAATGGTCGAGTGATTATCAGGAAAGCAACAGACGACGATGTTTCAATTAACCTAATCTACAGCGAATATCAGGAAACACAGATCGCAGCAAACCCTATCGAGAACGTTGTCGTCGAGATTCCAAATGGTATATTCGCTAAGTCTGAAAACTGGGGTGACAACTATAGCCGGGAGACTATGGCTACGCCGCTGCTCTATACCATAATTACCCGTGCTGGTGTGGAAAGAGTGAGGGATTTACAGCGAACCAGCTCCTACTATCGTGACCGGGAAGATCCGATGGCAGCCGTAGAGCTCAGGGCAAGTTTTATAGTGGAAAGCTTCTGGACATCGGGCAACCTGATAGAAGTCAGAACCCCTACAGAGTTTAGCAATCCTGATTCGGTATACGGTTTTTATAAAACTGGGAAAATCACTATTGTTGAAAAGACAACTGTGGCGAGCGCAGGTACAGAAATGGCGACAGGAAATAGTATTGAGCTGGATGCGAGCACCGGAGACGCCAACACTTACCTCCTTACTGTAACCGAAGGTGCTGCCGTAGTTAGCGAACTACGCAATTGGGCTGATCTACCTGAAGCCTTGCCTTGCCCTATCTCTGCATTAGGCGCAGCACTACAGGAAGAGTGTCAATGAAGCAGGAAGGACATTTCGGATAATCCAGTGAGTCATAAAATATTGCTATAAACACGTGGATTTTGTCTCAGTTACCATGCGTTTTGCAATCAATGCGAAAGCTTTTGTTTCTACTTTACATCCGATCAGAAATATCCGGTAAATCGGATATAGCATTCTGATGAGTGAGTCATGATCTGGCAGCTTCCCTGATAAAGCTGCCGTCGTTGAGATCTTGTAGCGCTTGCCGAATCTCTTGTTGCGTATTCATCACGATCGGTCCATGCCATGCAACAGGTTCTTTAATAGCCTTACCTGAAATCAGCAGAAATCTGACCGCTTCATCGCGTGTCTCTGCAACCACTTCGTCACCTGTGTCAAAGAGCACTAACGTCCTATTGCCTGAGCGGTCACGCAGGAATATTTCCTCGCCATCTATTTCCTTCTCGACCTTGACGCCCATCGGATCGGATGCATTCCGAAAGGAGGCGTTACCTTGAAACACGTAAGCAAATGCATTGCGGTAGGCATCAATAGGAATCACTTTTCGAGTATTGGCGGGCACAGTGATATCCAGGTACTGAGGGTCAGCTGCAATGCCATCAACAGGCCCTTTTTTCCCGCGCCAGCTACCGACAACGATGCGGATTACCGTGCCATCGTCTTCATACAATTCAGTTATCTCGTTGCCAGCGATATCCTGATAGCGAGGCGAGCTCATTTTCATGGAGGCGGGCAGGTTAGCCCAGAGTTGAAAGCCATGCATACGGCCTGCTGCATCGCCCTTGGGCATTTCCTGATGCAGGATGCCGCTGCCCGCGGTCATCCACTGCACGCTTCCGGGCCCTAACAAGCCGGTGTTGCCTAGACTGTCCGCATGTTCGACAGAACCTGCCAGCACATAGGTGATGGTCTCGATTCCTCGGTGCGGGTGCCATGGGAAGCCTGCGGAATATTTAGCCGGATCGTCGTTTCTGAAATCATCCATCATCAGAAACGGATCGGTTTGTGATGTATCACCAAATCCGAATACTCGGTGTAGATGTACACCGGCACCTTCCATGGTCGGTTGTGCTGTGGATTCCGCTTTGACTGGACGTATGGACATGGTTCAGTAACTCCGCGCTTGCGCACCGTGACGAGATTCGTGAAGTATGCACCGTGGAGCTTGAAAACAATAGTGAGTCGAATCAGTCTATCGTTTTGAATGCAAGCGGTGCCTGAACTGAACCCAGAGTTGGATAGTTCAGAATCTCAGCTTTTTTGCCGCGCCACCCAGGCAACATGCCGCGTTATCTGAGGATCATTCTGTAAGGCTTCAAGGTTGTTGAACTGGCTGCCCAACTCTGTCTCGTTGTAGAGTTTGTGCAATCCTTTATGGCATCGTGTGCACAGCATCACACCGCCATTGAGTTGCTCCCGCGTGTAGGCTTTGGCATAACGTTTGCGCTTGTGCAGCTTGCGCGGGATCAGATGATGGAATGTCAGCGGTGTATGTCGTTTGCAAAGTTCGCATTCCCCCTGTTTTGGCCTTCTGGTCATATGAGGTGATGACTGGGTGGCCCACTTCGCATTTCGCTTTTGCTATCAGAGTGTCTCTTCATTGCAACGCATAGCGAATAGGTACTGTTACCGTATAACTGGATAGTCCCAGAGACTCGGGTATTGGTGGCAAAGGGTCTGCTGCCTCAAGCATCTCAAGCGCTGCTTTATCCAGTTCTGTAACACCACTACTTTCGATCAAACGATATTCCAAAAGCTTGCCATCTGAATTGATGGTGAATGACAGCAGCACGTCTCCTTCAATTCTGCGACGCTTTAACCGTCTGGGATAGGTTTTATAGCGTTGTAACCAGAGCTGAAGTTCTGTCTGGTAATCAGCGATAGCATCTGGATCACCTCCTGATTGCATGACTGCGTCCGGAGCTCCACCGATAGCGGACTCGATGCTCTCTGTCTGTTGAATGTCTTCTGCTGGGCCTGATTCAGTGTCAACCTCAGGCTCAGGCTCAGGCTCAGGCTCAGGCTCAGGCTCAGGCTCAGGCTCAGGCTCAGGCTCAGGCTCAGGCTCAGGCTTGATTTTTGGTTCTACTGTAATGCTGGCCTCAGAGAGCTGTATGACGACACTCCCGCCGCTTTCAGTCATTGGCGAGGAGGCTTCTTCCATATCACGCAAAAGCCATGCGACACCAATGAGGTGCAACATACCCGAACCCAAAGCTGCAACTAGCCAGAGTACACGCGTCATGGCGACGAAGCAGGTACCCAGTTGGTGACAAGTTCTACTTCTACCACGCCCGCATCGCGTAGTGACTTAAGTAAGCCGCGCAGCTGCACCACGGTAACTTGCGCGTCTACCTTTAGTGCTAACGATAGTTTCGTATCGTTTGCCAAGGTGTTTTCGTTATTCACTGTCAACACAACCGGCAACAGCTCTGAAGCAATCACTGCACCATCAAGCATCAGCGTGCCATCAGCGCTCATGTATAAACTTAGCGGTAACGTTAAAGGTTGCTGCTGCACGGATTCAACGGGTACGACACTGAGTGGATCGGATGCCCGCAAGGTCCCCGCAACCATGAAGAAAACCAGTAAGAGAAAAACGACATTGATCATCGGAATGAGGTTGTTGTCGCTGCTTGCACCTGTTCTAAGTAGATCAAACTTCATGCTAACGGAGCGCTCTCAGGATAACGTGATCAAAACCCATAGTGCTTAATGTATCCGTTAGCGACACAAGTGCTTGCACCGAGACAAGATCATCAGCATCCAGTATCAAATTCAATTGCAATCGGTGTGCAGCTAGAAGTTGGTCGTCGGTTGCTAATTGATTAGTATTGATAATGTTGTTGCCATCAATCATTACTTGATTATCAGACAGCAACTTAACGGCTAAGTACTGGTTATCAGGCGCAAGGGTTGGGGTGTTGCCTGTTGCTGGCACTTTGAAAGTCAATGCCCGTTGCTGATTAAACTGCGTGGTAAGCATAAAAAACAGCAACAGAATGAAAACCACATCAATCAGCGGGGTCAAGCTGATGGCTGAAGCTCTGCTAGTCTTTCTGTCAAGTTGCATGTGAATTTGCAGCTCCTGCTCCTCTGACAGGCTGAGGTGATTCAATGCGTCTTAACGTATTGGCAGTAAACACCTGAGTGGTGACGTCTTCAAGATAATTTAACTGGCCGTCCACGCGCCGCTCTAGCCATTGATGAGCCAACACGGTAGGGATTGCCACTGCCAATCCAACACCTGTAGTTAGTAATGCTTGCCAGATGCCTCCCGACAGAACAGCCGGATCCACCTGGCTACCGGCAGATTCCATTTGCCGAAAGGCCTCTATCATGCCGAGTACGGTGCCAAACAAGCCCAGCAAAGGGCTAATTGTGCCGATGTTTTCAAGTAGTTTGAGGTGGCGTCTGAGGCGCTCGATGTGTCTGCTGGCCAGCCGTTGAATTTCTTCGCGCAGGACTGACTCTACTATATCGTCAGTTTGTCTTCCCTGCATGGCAACCCACAGGATTCGCCCGACCCCGACCTGACTGTCGCCAACTTGTTCTGCTGCATCGCGATAGCGTGCCTGCTGCCAGAGATGCAAAGATTGTCGAATGTTACGTTTGTCGCGTAATGATTCGAGTGAAATCTCACAGGTTTTAAAAAAGATGACCGCCAGAGATATCAACGACAGTATGACCAGCAGCGTTGATACGGGGCCACCAAGCTCCAGTGCCGAAGCCACGGACGAAGGCAGGCTTTCCAATATTGAACTTATCGTGTTAGCCCCGGTAGTGGCAATTTCCTGTGGCCTGATGACGGTCAGGTAAATATCGGGCTGGGTTTGGAGGGACATGGGAGGCCTGAAGTTGAACTATAATCGGGGTTATTGTCACACATTGGTTAGTCGGACCCACTGGGTAAACCACGGTATCGTGGGTGTCCGTGACGCTAAGGTGACTCGGTAGTATTTGTTTTGCAATCTGAACGAGAACTATCAAAAAGGCGACAGGCGTGGCAGCGTCAAACTTATCCCGTATACCCGTAAAGTTAGTGAGGTTGATAATAATAACAATTCTCATTATGATTGACGCAAGCAATCAATCTTTGAGTCATCTTATGTCCAGTCTTACGTCCAGAGCGCTGAGCGCATCACTTGGTGCCTGCATGCTGTTAAGCGCCAGCGTGGTGTTCGCTGAAGGATCCGTGAATGTGTATTCCTATCGACAACCATTTCTGATCAAGCCAATGTTTGATGTGTTCACCAAAGAGACTGGGATAGAGGTCAATACCGTCTTCGCCAAAACAGGTCTCGTCGAACGTCTGGAGAATGAAGGTGCTAATAGTCCTGCCGATCTGATTTTCACCGCGGATATAGGGCGTCTGGACGGAGCCGTGCAGGCGGGCGTTACTCAGGCAGTGTCCAGCGAGATTCTGGAAGCCAATATTCCTGCAGAATTTCGAGACCCTGATGGGCAATGGTTTGGCCTGACGAACCGGGCGCGTTTGATCGTTACTTCAAAAGATCGCGTGGTAGAAGACGCCATCGGTTCTTACGAAGATCTGGCCAAGCCGGAAGTTGGCGCTAAAATCTGCACACGCAGTGGTAAACACGAGTACATGGTGGCATTGGTCGCATCGGTCATAGCTCACAGTGGAGAAGAGCAGGCCGAAGCGTGGCTTACCGGTTTGAAGTCTAATCTGGCTCGTAAACCTGAAGGAAATGACCGTGCTCAAGTCAAGGCAATATCACAAGGTCAATGTGACATAGCTATCATCAATTCCTATTACATGGGCGCGATGATGAACGATGAAGAGCAGTCGGGTTGGGCAGATTCCGTGCGAATCGTTTTTCCTAACCAGGAGGATCGGGGCACTCACATGAATATCAGTGGCATGTCTCTGACCAAAAGTGCGCCGAATGAGGAAAATGCGATCAAGCTGATGGAGTTCCTGTCTAGCGACTTGGCTCAGCGAATGTATGCAGAGCAAAATCACGAATATCCAGTCAACCCGGACGTAGCACCCTCTGGCCTTGTGCAGTCATGGGGCGAGTTTGACTATGATCCATTGCCGCTGTCGGAAATCGCAAAGTATCGGGTAACGGCAACTAAAATGGTCGACAAAGTCGATTACGATGGTTAAATAGTCGGGTAACCTGTCAAAAAAGGTGGAGTGTCGGTCGGCGCATTGGGCGTCGACCTTTAAACAGCACGTCAGGTGAGTTTGCCCAACTGTCAATTGACGAAGCAGCTGACAATCTGTGTAGTAACTAAATTCAGCTCGTCGTTGAACCGCCATGCACCTTGAGCAATGGTTTATCCTTGCCAGTCTCCATCACCTCTCCGTACAACACAATTTTGTGATCGCTGAGTGAGTACCCTAGCTCGGTAGCAATCTCCTCCAGACGCTGCTCAATGATCTCATCCTTGAATTCTGCCACTCTGCCGGTCTTTAAACACACGATGTGGTCGTGATTGTCGCCTGTGTCCAGCTCAAAAATAGCCTGGCCACCATCAAAGTGATGTCGAGTGACCAGGCCGGCAGCTTCGAATTGGGTCAGTACACGATAAACGGTAGCCAATCCAACCTCGTTACCGTTGCTCAATAGCGTCTTGTAGACGTCTTCCGCACTCATATGGTGCTGCTCAGCTTCTTCCAGAATTTCCAGAATACTGATTCGCGGCAACGTGACTTTGAGCCCGGCTTTTTTCAGGTCGCTATTGGCGGAGGTCTTTTTCATAATATCCACATGATTATGGTGGGTAAGCCGAGTGTTCGAAGTGTACACAAATATCCCCACATTTTGAATGGTCTCGAGTCACGTATAGACGGTTAGCCACAAGAAAAGCCCAGAACTGGTTGGGCAATCCGTGCGGCTTTCGATGCATTTCGTGTCGGTGGCGGTGTTACCATTTTGGTAGCTATCAAAGGACCTCTAGTGAATCAAGCCTCCATGCCAAAATCCGCCGGAAAGACCTTCATTCTGGAACCCGCCA
>ENA-ORXT01001412-ORXT01001412.1-marine-metagenome-genome-assembly--contig:-NODE-1412-length-32512-cov-3.866101_pt1 | contig 32512 bp, 25 predicted proteins | sample MGYA00237868_ERZ511482 | MGnify/ENA metagenome assembly ERZ511482 | reverse complement strand
AGTTTTCGCTTTTGTCTTTCCTTTAAGAACCTCAATTTGTATTGGCTTTGATTTTATTGATTTCCCTTTAACGATAATAGAAGCCGCTCCAATCGTATATTTTCCAGTTTTTTCTGCGACGAGTGAATATCCATAGCTTATTTTTCTCGACATTTTGCCATTAATAATTTGCATCTGACTGGATTGGCTAGGACCTGATACGACAGTAAAATTCTTAAATGAAGGTGGTCTAAAACTTGTTCCTTCTGCATTATTGAGTGTGAAGTTCACATCAAAATATCCATTTACCAAAACTTGCTTCGCATCAGAGCTCGCGGTAAATGTAACTTGAGAAAATGTATCTGAACTGATTACAAAAAAGAATATAATCAGACTAAAGGCATACTTCATTAGATCTTTCTTTTCTTCACTTTTGGTTTGGATGGTTTTGTATCATCTGTTTTCCTTTCGGGAAATAAGTCGTCTTGACCAAAAAAATCATTGTTTTCAAATAAATCACCAAACTCAAAATTAAATTTCTGGGTCATAGAAGGTCTTTCAATGATACCTTCTGGATTAGGCAATACGAATAACTTTAGAGGTGTTGTTTCCCAATCGTTTTCTCCATCACTTACATATGCAGGCGCGATATAAATCTCGCCTAAATCTGTTGGTTCTAGAAAATAACTAATACTTTTTTGCTGTCTAACATCACCGTTTATCGAAGACATACTACTTGACTGATTAGGTCCACCAACAATGTTAACACCGTCAAATTCTGGAGTTTTTAATTCACCATCAATATTTAAAAGGATAAATTTGACCTCAATATAATTACCAATTAAAATGGTATCAGAACTCACTTCGACAGTAAATGATTTGTCTTGTGCATAAATGGTCAAAGATGAAAAAACGATTAAGCTATGTAGTATAATACTCCGCATTAGTATCTAATTTAAAAACAATATTTACCAATCTTTTTTAGGTTTCTTCTTACTTCCTGAAACTTTTCTCAACTTCTCCTGAACTTTCTTTTCGTCGTTTTCACTAATCTGTAATAATTTTTCAGCGTCTTCCTTACTTAATTCTTGAGGCTCTTCAGCAGTATTTTCATTTTCGTTATCAACTTGAGACTCTTCACTTTGTTGCTGCTCTTCTTGAGAACTTTGCTCATCTTGTTGTTCTTCTTGATCTTGTTCTTGCTCTTGCTCCTGCTCTTGATTCTGATTTTGCTCTTGTTGATTTTGGTCTTCGTTTTGCTCTTGTTGCTGTTCTTGTTGTTGCTCCTGTTCTTCTTGTTCTTGCTTCATTAATTTTGCTAAAAATAAATTTCGTCGCGCATCTAGATCTTCTGGATTTTGCAAGATTGCTCGTTTATATGATTCGATAGCTAAGTCTAACTGTCCACTCTTAAGTAATGTGTTGCCTAGGTTATAATTAGAAATAGACTTCTCTACATTTGATGATCCTTGCTGCGATGATTTTTCAAATTGACTAACAGCTTCCTCATATCTGTTTTGTTGGTATAAACTATTGCCTAGATTATACTGACTTTTCATTGTATTTTTCTCTTGAGCCGCCTTTCGATACTTTTCCTCTGCAATTGTAAAATCACCTTGTTCATAAAATGCATCTCCATCACGAAGTAATGTGTGCGCAGTTTGTGAGAATGATACCGTCGCACACAAGCAGATCAATAACAGTAGTTGACCAACATAAAGTTTAATATTACTTGTCATATCTCCTATTTTTGATTAGACCCTGAATCAAGTTCAGGATGACTACCATCTATTCATAACTCAGCCATACTTATCGTAATCATCTATTACGACTCATCTCTTATATCTCATCTCTTATATCTCATCTCTCACCTCTTATCATATTTCAAAAATCGACTTCCCTTGCTTTAGAGTTCCACGATTTGAAATTAAATATTCAATAAATAATAGCAAAATTCCAAAAGCTAAAAAGTATTGAAAATAACTTGCATATTCTGAAAAAGAGCGTTGCTCTACTTCTTGCTTTTCAAGTCTGTCAATTTCATTTTTAAGATCAGCGATAATTTGATTCCCCTCTTGCACCAAAAAATATTCTCCACCTCCAGAAGAGGCCAAACTTTTCAGCAAGTCAATATTTAAGGCACTTTTAACTGGATTACCATTTTCATCTCTTTTGTATTGCTCTCTACCTCTATCCACATATGGAATAAAGCCTCCTTCTTCTGTTCCTATTCCTACAGTAAATACAACTAGACCTTTGGATAAGGCTTCCTCTGCTTTTACAACAGCTTCTTCATCGTGACTTTCTCCGTCAGTCACAATGATTAGAGATCGTTGATAATCTTTATCATTTTCAAACGCTCGCAATGCTAAATCAATAGCTTCGACGATTGCTGTTCCTTGCGTACCCGCTTGGTTAGTATTCGCTGAAGACAAAAAGATTTCCGCTGCAGAATAATCATTACTCAGCGGCATTTGCAAATAAGCACTTCCAGCAAAATAGATCAAACCAATTCTATTTCCTTTTAAGCTTCTGACTATATTTTGTGTCAATCGTTTTGCCCGTTCTAATCGATTAGGAGAAATATCTTCCGCCATCATACTTTGCGAAATATCTAAGGCGATAAAAACATCCGAACTTTGAGCCCTGACTTTTTCCTTTTTATTTCCCCACTGAGGATTGGCCCAGGCAATACATATGAAAGCTAAAGCCAATAATAATAGACTAAATTTTAAATTCTTTTTTGCCCATGAAAAATGAGGTGATAATTTTTTAAATAAATTAGCTTCACTCAGTTTTCCAGATTCATTGTTAACCCAAACTCTAAACACATAATATAATAGAAGAAGCACTGGAATAAGAACCAGTACATATAAATATTCTATTTGTTCGAATCTAAACATATTTCTTAGTCGACGGTCTATGGTCAATAGTCCATAGAACCCATTTATTTTTTATTTAAAATGTATCTCTTTTATCAAACTCTCTTTATTTAAATTTACTCAACCCATCTTCGACTACTAGTCTATGGACTATCGACCAGCGACTAGTTATCGACCATTTACGGCAAAGTTCTCAACACTGTTAATCTCAACAATATTTCTAACAATAAAAATCCAAATCCCCACACTAAAAACTTCCTAAATTCTTCACTATATTTTTTAAATACAGTTACATCAATTTCTGTTTTCTCTAATCGGTCAATCTCTGCGTAAATGGCTTGCAAACTTTCTTCTGAAGTAGCCCTGTAGTATTTCCCTCCAGTCATCGCTGAAATATTTCGAAGTAATTCTTCATCTATTTCTACTCTCGCCATTCCAAACACATATTTACCATCGCTTCTTCGACTTATCGGAGACAAGGCTTTACCGACGCTCCCTACGCCAATCGTATATACTTTTACATTGAATTTCTGTGCAATCTCAGCAGCTAAGTTTGGAGGAATATATCCTGTGTTATTAACGCCATCTGTTAATAATATAACTACCTTACTTTCTGCTTCGCTTTCCTTCAATCGATTAACTGCCGAGGCTAATCCACTACCTATCGCAGTCCCATCATCTAGTAATCCACATTGTAAATTATTAAGAAAATCTTTGACAACTCGATGATCGGTAGTCAAAGGACACTGAGTAAAACTCTCTCCAGCAAAGACGACTAAGCCAAGTCGATCATATGGTCTTTTATCTACAAAATCCTTAGCCACTTTTTTAGAAACTTGTAATCTATCTGGCTTAAAATCTTGTGCAAGCATGCTACTCGACAAATCCATAATCAACATAATGTCAATGCCTTCAGCCTTTACTTCTTCCTCCTTCAGTGCGAGTTGCGGTCTTGCTAACGCAATGATAAAAGCCGCTAATGACAATGCACGTAGCAATGGTATAAACGGCACCAAACGACTTCTAAATGTCTGAATATGCTCTATGGATTCAAGGCTTGGCAATGTAAAATATGATTCAGTTTTTTTCTTTTTCCATCTCTGCCATAATCCTATTATTGGAATTAATAATAATAACACCAAGATGTAAGGATTAACGAATTCTATATTTGGGAAAAGGAAATTCATGATTCAGTTGTTTCTTCTTTTTCCACAAAAACTTGTTTTGTTTTATTTACAAAATCAATTGCTTTGTCTAAAAAACGCTCATGAACAGAAATTTCTGGTGTAGCTTTAGCGAACTTTACAAGGTCGGCCACTTGCAAGATTTCTTTTAATGAAACTTCATTATCAGATTGAAAATTATGTGTTCGTAATTCTCTTGCAATCTCATCAGTCGTTGATTCAAGTGCTTGGATATCATATCGATTCTCCAAATATTCTCGAATAGCAAAAGTGAGCTTTGACTGGTATTCTTTAATTTCACCTTTCTGCCACAATTCTTCTTGCTGAAGGTCATTCAATCTATCTAAAGCAATCATGTGCGCCGGTTGGATGATCTCTATTTCTTTTTGACTTATGCCTTCTTCACTCTTCTTAAGCTTAGTAATTAAAAACCAAATCAACGCCAGTCCAAGAATGGCTGCAGCGATAATAAACCAATGATAATAGTCAGTAATATTTTTATCCTCTTTAATGATCGGCTTTATATCTGCAATGTCTATGGAATCGCTTTCTAATTCTGATAGATCAAATGGAGCGGAAATAAAAATTTGACTGACTCCAGAGTAAGGGTATTGGTAAAGAGAATCTCTATATTGAAAAGATAGTGAAGGGTGTCTCAATGCTTGAGGACCAGGATCCCAAAAAATAATTTCTATCGTATTTTCTAAAAGAATTTCATTTCCTACAGTCGTTGTATCAAACGATAATTCACTGTCAATAAATTTTCCATCGGCTTGGATTTCTTGCCACCTTCCTAAATCAGTTATCGTATAATCCGACACAACAGGAACCGGTACTTCTAATGAATCTCGATCTTGCTTTCGCTGAGTTTGAACAGCTGAAATAATAGAATCTAATGCTGATGAATTAATTGACACTATATCTAAAGCTGTTCCTTTTTTTACAGTTAATGTATATTCGACTGCATCACCAATTAAAACCGTGTCTTTCTTAAAGGCAGCAGTCACATTGATTTGCCCAAAACAATTGACAGTCAAAAAGAAACATATAATTATAGTGATCAACCTCATTATCTCTTCCCTCTTCGTTTAAAGAATTTTAATAATGATTTGACATAATCATCATCAGTCTTAATACTTAAAGTATCTGAACCAGTCTTCGTAAAAGACTCCTTAAAATACTGTTGATGTTTTGCGAACCAGTCGTTATATGTTTGTCGCAATTTTTTTGATGATGTATCTATGATTCTTTCCTTTCCTGTCTCAGCATCTTTCACTCTGACCAAGCCAACATTAGGCAAGTTCTCTTCTTTTTCATCATAGACGTGTAAGCCAATAATATCATGTCTTTTGGCCGCTATTGATAAAGCTGACTCATAATTCTCAGCCATAAAATCAGATAAGACAAAACAAGTACATCTCTTTTTGATGACATTATTTAAATAAATTAATGCATCTTCTATATTTGTTTTAACTCCTTCTGGTTTGTGATAAATACACTCTCTAATAATTCTCAAAATATGAGATTTACCTTTTTTGGGTGGTAGATATTTTTCAATATGATCAGAAAATAAAATAGCTCCGACCTTATCATTATTTGTAATAGCAGAAAATGCTAGAGTTGCCACTATCTCTGTATTGATTTCACTTTTAAATCGATTGACTGTACCAAAAAAAGATGATGGACTGATATCGATTAAAAACATAACTGTCAGTTCTCGCTCCTCTTCAAAGACTTTCACATGCGAACTTCCAGTTCGTGCTGTGACATTCCAATCGATATTTCTGACATCATCACCATATTGATAATCACGGACTTCACTAAATGACATCCCTCGACCTTTAAACGCACTTTGATACTCACCTGAAAAGATGTGCTTGCTGAGACCCTTTGTTTTGATCTCGATTTTACGAACGCGTTTTAAAATCTCTGCGGTATCCATTTTTTAGTTGATGGTTTTTAGTCTATAGTCCATAGTTTGCATTTTCTTCCCGACGCTCACTTTGTTCGATTCGGAATCTTCGCGATGCATTTTCTCATTTCCCCATTTCTTCATTTCTTCATTTCTTCATTTCTTCATTTCTTCATTTCTTCATTTCTTCATTAACACATTTACATATCAGCACATTTACATATCAGCACATTTACATATCAGCACATTTATCATGGCACTTCAATACCATTTAAAATCTCTACGATAATATCTTCTGAACTTATATTTTCTGCTTCAGCTTCATAGCTGATTCCGATTCTATGTCTGAGGACATCTTTACAAATGTTTCTGACATCTTCAGGAATTACATATCCACGTCTATTTAAAAATGCATAAGCCTTTGATGCTAATGCTAGATTTATACTTGCTCGCGGGGATCCACCATAGGTGATTAAAGGTGCAAGTTTATCTAATTTATAATTTTTAGGATTTCTAGTAGCGAATACAATATCAAGAATATACTGCTCAATCTTTTCGTCCATATACACTTTCCTGACCAATTCTCTAGCGCGCATAATTTGTTCTGGACTAACAACAGGATTTACTTTTTGGTTTGTCTCTCCAGATATACTTTTTCTGATAATGTCTCTTTCTTCGTTGATTGTAGGATAGTCGATTTTCACCTTTAGCATAAAACGATCTGTCTGTGCTTCTGGCAGTGGATAAGTCCCTTCTTGCTCAATTGGATTTTGAGTCGCTAATACGAGGAATGGCTTATCGAGTATAAATGTTTCCTTTCCAATTGTTACTTGTCGTTCTTGCATACTTTCCAGAAGTGCACTTTGTACTTTCGCGGGAGCTCTGTTAATCTCATCAGCCAAAACAAAATTGGCAAAGATTGGTCCCTTTCTGACGGTGAACTCATTTTTAGCCAAATTGAAGATCATGGTGCCGATGATATCTGCTGGAAGCAAATCTGGAGTAAACTGAATTCGACTAAAACTTCCATCTACGGCCGAAGACAAGGTCTTGATTGCCAATGTTTTTGCTAGTCCTGGAAGTCCTTCGAGTAGGACGTGACCATCTGCTAATAAACCCAAAAGTAATCGCTGGAGCATATATTTTTGTCCTACAATAACTCTAGATGCCTCTTGATCAAGAGTTTCTAAAAATGCACTCTCTTGGTAAATCTGCTGATTTAATGCTTCTATGTCAACTGATGCTTGCATTACTGTCTTTTTTCTTTGTTCGAAATAACTACAAATTTGCTAAAAAAAGCAAATCTGAGTGAATTCAAAAGCTTAATATTTTGCTAAAGTATAAACCCGAAAGATAGAACGAAATAGTCGATTCAAAGCTTATTTGGGAGAATCAATAAAATCAAACAAATTTTGGAATGCTTGACCGAAATATAACTCGTATCCTTCTTGCTCTACATAGCCAAGCTGAAGTGTATAAATAACGTTTGGCATATACTGTAAAGTATGGTCTTTGTCCAAAATTGGTTCGGAATCAGAAACATCTATTGCTGCAAACCCTGGGCGCTCTATTTGCTAGACACTAACTAAAACCTAGGTTATATCAGTGCTTCTGTGGTTGTGTTAACAATCAGCGCAATCGGTTTCATCAGATTCAAATCTTCTTTTTTTACTATGTGGTTATTGTTTTCATTAAGCCGAAAATAAAGACTGACAACATCGCAGTAACTAAAAATTCAGTCTTGGACTCTGCAATATCAAAGTCATCACGAATTGCTAGAGTTCACTATTTATCGCTTCCCCTAATAATCACCTCTGATCCGAAGGATTTCGCATATGCTACTATTCGTTTCCCTATTTTGCCAAATCATCAAATTTCAATTTGTTTTCCATATACGCGTCAACCACTATTTACCTACCACTCCCCTTTTATTCTAGAGTATCAATCTCAGAAAATAAAGGCTCTAACTTGATTTTCGAAGTAGATGTTTTAAGCTCTAGCTGTGCTTTTGGTCTGAATCTTCTTGTCAACGTATCTAGCTCGTTCTTTGGATTAATTTCAATAATTAATGAATCAACAAATTCTACAGCTTCAGCAAATAAGTCCTTTCGACATCGCTTCATTTGTCGATCGATAAAATCTTTTTGTTTTTGTTCTATTTCATCAATCCTCATCTGTAGTCTTATCCCTGTAGAATTTCCTTGAATAGGTTGTTTGAATAAAGAGAAAAAGAGTATTCCAATCAGGATAATAAATATCGCTAGAATTATGATCGACCTCATTTTACTTTTGGTTATAAATTGTTTCTATCTCTGCTAATCTCTTCTGAGTTATCGAATCTACTAATTTATTAAATAGTTTATCTCGTTGATTCAAACACAGAGAATCTAAGTGATCACGCAGGCTATCTACAGAATTGCTAAATATAGAGTCAATAATTTCATTGTCCGTTTGAGATAATTTAATCTTAGGTTCCTCAAGGCAAGAACAAAACAAATATGAACATGCGACCATTATGAAAAAGAAGGCTATACATTTACTGTGATACGTATATAAAGTAGTCTCCATTATTGTCTCAATTCAAATTTCTTTCCTAAATATACTTTTCTGACTTCTTCATCATCAGCCAATTGTTGAGCTGTGCCTTGCTTAAGAATTTTACCCTCAAACATCAGATACGCTCTATCCGTTATTGATAAAGTCTCTTGCACATTATGGTCTGTGATCAATATGCCAATCTGCTTTCCCTTTAGCTTTTCAATAATTTGTTGAATATCTTCGACCGCTAATGGATCTATTCCTGCAAAGGGCTCATCAAGCAATATAAATCTTGGACTCGTCGCTAATGCTCTAGCTATTTCCGTTCTTCGTCGTTCTCCACCTGACAATGAATCTCCCATATTCTTTCGCACCTTTTCTAATCCAAACTCACCGACCAAAGATTCTAATTTATCTTTCTGTTCTGCTCTACTTAATTTGGTCATCTCGAGTACCGCTGAGATATTATCTTCTACACTCAATTTCCGAAATACTGATGCTTCTTGTGGTAAATAGCCTATTCCTTTCTGTGCTCGTTTGTACATTGGTAATGATGTAATCTCTTCTTCATTCAAATACACGGATCCGCTTTTGGGCTGGACAAATCCTACAGTCATATAAAACGTAGTTGTTTTGCCAGCACCATTTGGGCCTAGCAATCCTACGATTTCACCTTGCTTTACTTCTAGTGATATAGACTTGACAACTTCACGGTTTCCATAAACCTTGACCAAATCTTTTGTCCATAATTTCATGACTACTCCTTTAATATTTCTTCAATTGGTTGGCTTTGTATTTCTTGATCAAATATGTTCATTGAAATTCGAACTTCATTTTCCCAACCTTCGCGAATTGCTTCGATTTCTTTTGATGCTATTTTCTCTGAAAATCTCTTTTCTTTGTATGATCCTGGATCCCATTTACCATTCTTATTATCATCCTTTATCAATCGTATCGAATAGGTTTTAGGGTCTAATAATTCGAATACTAATTTATCTACTTGACTGGAAATAATTTCTCGCTTAACTATTTTTTCTCCTGACATCAATTCTAAAATATAATCTGATTTGAAATCAAATGTATCTATAAAAACAATCATCTTTCCAAATGCACTTTCACTTCCAATGGTAAATTCTATATCAAAACTATCATTCTGTTGATCATAAATATTTATTACAGCTCCACTGTCAATTTTAATGAGATAAGAGCTATCCACCTCATATGCATATTTAATATGTAATGCAGTGGGATTTAAAGAATCAATCATACATACTGACTCTAACTTAGTTATTGAATCTTGAAGAAGATAGCATTTGCTTTGATCTATATTGAATATAGGCGCATTAAAGTAAACTATTGGATGTGTAGTCGGTTTCATTATTTTGGTACTTCCAACATTATCACTTATCATTTTAAACTTATTGTCTTTCAGATGATCAGACTTGGATAACTGTCTTATTTTAAGAGTATCAAAAAAAGACTTATCATTTTTAAGATATAATTCAAAATTAGCATCAGTACTTTGATCATACCAAATGATTAGACTATCTCCACTTATGTGAGTATTAAAATAATCCATATCCACAGAAGAGTCTACCGTGACAGAATCTGACTCTTGATTGAATATTAGTATCGTTTTTCCATATGACTTTGCATCATATTCAGCTAAATCAAAATCAGGAGACGGTGAAAAAACTTTTAGGTTATATTCAGCCATATCATCTTGATCTGAAATAAAAATCAAGGAATCTAAAAACCCGATTAATTCTGTATCTAGATCATATAGATAGTTAACATTGTCATCCTTAAGTGCAAAAATTTTAAAACTATCTGATCTCAAATTTTCAATCGTGTAGCTGCCATCATCTTCTGTCCTTGTAAAATAAAAAGGTCTTTTATGATAGACGACTGAATCTCCAAATTCATCATATAACATGACAAGCGTTTCTTTTGATGGTTCGCCAGAATAAGCATCTAGTACTTTCCCTTTAATGCCCAAAGAATCAATATAAGGGCCAGTCGAAAAAATAAAACTAAAATTTTCAAGCTCATTTCCCTCAGTATAATCTCTTATCGAATTACCAAAATTAAAAACATATGTTGCGTTTTCTTTCAGTTCTTCATCTTCTGGCATTTCTACTCTGATTTCTTTTCCTCTTGCATAAATCCGAGGATTAATGTCCATAGGCGGAGAAATTAAAACTGATTTTCCAGGTTGCTTAATATCAACGAATTCATCAAAGGCAATTTTAATGTTTTGCTTTTCAAAAAAGACTTGGTAATTAGGTGTCGATGATAGACTGTCTACACTTGGTGGCTGCTCGTCTCGAGGACCGCCTTGTGGAGAGCTTTGTTGTGCACAGCTGAATAAAAGCATCATGCCCAAAAAGAAAAAGCATATTTTATGGACGATTCGAAAAGACATATATAATTAAACGCCTAGGTTTCTAGGATGGTACAATAATATCGTTTCTCTGAGGAATTTTGTGTCTAGATGAGTATAGATTTCAGTTGTTGTAATTGATTCGTGTCCTAGCATATCTTGTACTGATTTCAAATCTGCGCCACCTTCCACAAGATGTGTAGCGAAAGAATGCCTGAAAGTATGAGGACTCACAGTTTTCTTAATCCCAGTATCAAAAACTGCCTTTTTTACAACATTAAATATCATCACACGACTCAATCGCTTTCCTCTTCGATTCAGAAAAAGAATATCTTCTGAAGCACCATCTACATGCATATGTCTTCTTATACAATCAAGATAGTAATCAATAAATTTTATAGCAACAGAACCAATAGGGACGATTCTTTCTTTATCATTTTTACCAATCACTTTCACAAATCCAAGATCAGGATAATAATTAGATATTTTTAAATTCACTAACTCAGAAACGCGAAGCCCACAAGAATATAATGTTTCTAGAATGGCGCGATTACGTTGACCTTGAGGATGACTTAAATCAATTGATTCTAATATCATTCCCATTTCTTCGATAGAAAGAAAATCAGGAATCTTTTGACTTAATTTTGGTCCCTCTATTAACTCAGTTGGATCTTCTTGCATCACATTTTCAATTAATAAGAATTTATAAAACGATCTCAAACCTGAAATTAATCTTGCCTGAGTGCGATCAGATAATCCCGTTAAATGAATTGAAATAATAAAGTCTTCTAAGTTTTTTGTGGTGATTGTAGTCGGATTAGTTTTGGCTAAAGTATCGACTGAAAACTGGGCTAGTTTTTCAATATCACTCGTGTAGGCATCTACTGAATTACTAGACAGTGATCTTTCCAGCAAAAGATAAGATTTATAGCCATTAATTGTTGATTTCCAATCCATTTTATATTACTAATTATAATAATATATCAATAATCAGACCATAGTTTTGATCTGACTTGTTAAGAGTACGAACTATAGCTAAAGATTCTTATCTTCCATTGTTTAATATTCTGAATCAATAGTTTTAAAGTTAATCTAAAATAAAAATGAAGCTAGCTTTTTTTGTATTTGTACTGTTAGCAATAGCGCTTGTGGTTTTTTTGGCACTTAGTTTTTCTGCAGGATTTTGGTGGTTGCTTCTACTACTCATTCCAACTTTACTGTTAGGATTCTATGACGCGATTCAGCGAAAGCATAGCATCACAAGAAACTTTCCAGTACTTGGACATGGACGGTATATAGCCGAATGGTTGAGGCCAAAAATGTATCAGTATTTTGTAGAGTCAGATACAGATGGTCGACCCTTCTCTAGAATATTTAGAGACATTGTATATCAGCGTGCGAAAAATGTTAGAGATACGTCTCCATTTGGAACACAGTTAGATGTTTATGCTGAAGGATACGAATGGATGAATCACAGTATCGCTGCCTTAGACCACCATGATATAGATTCAAATCCTCGTGTTCTGATAGGTGGCCCTGATTGTAAAAAGCCATACTCATGTAGTTTATTTAATGTCTCAGCTATGAGTTTTGGATCACTGAGTAAAAACGCGATCATGGCTTTAAACGGTGGTGCGGCAATTGGTGGATTCGCGCACAATACTGGTGAAGGTGGAATCTCACCATATCACATAAAACACGGAGGTGACTTGATATATCAAATCGGAACTGGATATTTTGGCTGTAGATCAAAAGACGGCGGATTTGATCCTGACTTATATGTAGAAACAGTTAAGGGTGCGAATGTAAAAATGGTAGAGCTAAAACTTTCTCAAGGAGCAAAACCGGGTCACGGTGGAATTTTACCAGCTAAAAAAGTAACAAAAGAAATAGCAGCGATTAGAAAAATAGAGATGGGGAAAGACGTCTTATCCCCTCCATTTCATAAAGCTTTTAGTGATCCAATTGGATTATTGACTTTGATCAAGCAAATGAGAGATTTATCAGGAGGTATTCCTGTCGGATTTAAATTATGCATTGGACACAAGAGTGAATTTCTTGCGATTTGCAAGGCTATGATTCACACAGGTATCACACCTGACTTCATAGCTGTAGATGGTGGTGAAGGCGGAACAGGTGCAGCTCCGTTAGAGTTTTCGAATTCTGTAGGTATGCCATTTAAAGAAGGCTTAGCATTTGTCTATGACGCATTAATAGGCTTTGATTTAAAAAAGCACATCACACTCATCGCATCGGGGAAGGTCGTTACTGGCTTCCATATCTTTCGAGCGATCTCCTTAGGTGCTGACCTCTGCTATAGCGCTCGCGCTATGATGATGGCACTTGGTTGTATACAAGCATTGGAATGCAATAGAAACACATGTCCTGTGGGTGTGGCGACTCAGGAACCAGGCTTAGTTCGTGGTCTTGATGTCAACGACAAAAAAGTTCGTGTCGCTAGTTATCACAAAGAAACGATAGAAAGTTTTGTGGAATTATTGGCTGCAGCAGGACTGGACGATCCGGACAAGATTAATCGTACTCATGTACATAAGCGGATCATCATGAATACCAATCAACGGTATGATGAAATCTTTCAGTATATACCAAAAGGGAGTTTACTTGATGAAGACCTTATTCCAGAAGTTTGGAAGGGTCAAATGTCACAGGCAAACATGTATAGTTTTTTACCGAGATTTGAACAAGTTTATACTGAATAATCGGGCGTTTAAAAAATCTACGACAAATCGTTGACAATGAGTGCCTTTTCTCTTTTTTATACGTCTAAAAGTTGGTAATTGATATTAAGAAATTGTAAATTACTATTGCATTGAGAAACAATTTCTGCTTCAATACGAATTAACACAACTGTGGTAATTTTTTAATCTACCTATAAAAAAATGATAGCTACTACTTTGGATCTGCAAGCCGAATTGCAGGATTATTTTGGATTTGATACATTCAAAGAAAACCAGGAAGATATTATAAAAAGTGTGCTTGATGGACAAGACACATTTGTCCTCATGCCGACAGGAGGGGGAAAGTCACTTTGTTACCAACTACCAGCAATTATCAGCGAAGGTACTGCAATAGTCATTTCGCCATTGATTGCTTTGATGAAAAATCAGGTAGACTCTATTAGGGGTTATGGGCAAGATGATAGAATCGCCCATTTTCTCAATTCTTCTTTATCTAAATCTCAGATGAAGATTGTAAAGGAGGACATTAGTTCTGGTGTGACAAAATTACTTTACATCGCTCCAGAAACATTAACAAAAGATGAAAATCAGGCCTTCTTTAGATCTGTCAAAATTTCATTCATTGCTGTTGATGAAGCTCATTGTATTTCAGAATGGGGTCACGACTTCAGACCAGAATACAGAAAAATAAAACAAATGATTAAGGCCATTGATGGGAACATTCCTATTATGGCATTAACAGCTACCGCTACTCCAAAAGTGCGTACAGATATCCTTAAAAATCTTGATATGAATGATGTCAAGACATATGTGTCTTCATTCAATCGGGACAATTTATTCTATGAGGTCAGACCAAAACCGAACAAAGAAATTGCAGTAAAAGGTATCGTACAATATATCAAATCTACTAAGGGAGCATCTGGAATCATTTATGTGCAAGCTAGGAAAACGACAGAAGAGATTGCAAAAATCCTTAAGATTAACGGAATAGATGCTGCAGCTTATCATGCTGGCTTAGATGCCAAAGTTAGATCGAAAGTTCAAGATGACTTTTTGATGGAGCGATTAGATGTTATCGTTGCTACGATTGCTTTTGGAATGGGGATAGACAAACCAGATGTGCGCTTTGTTATTCATTACGATATTCCAAAAAGTATTGAAAACTATTATCAGGAAACTGGTAGAGGTGGTAGAGATGGTCTTCCTGGAAAATGCATTGCATTCTATTCCTATAAAGATATTATGCGCCTTGAAAAATTCTTAAGAGACAAACCAGTGTCTGAGAGGGAATTAGGAGCACAGTTGATGGAAGAGATGATCGCTTATGCTGAGACGAGCGCATGTAGAAGAAAATTCCTTTTACATTATTTTGGAGAATTCTATGATGATGGTCATTGTAATTGTATGTGTGACAATTGTAAAAATCCTAAGGAAAAAATAGAAGCTCAATCTGAAATGCATGCTGCGCTCAAAGCAGTAGAGACATTGAAAGAAAATTATGGTGTGAAAGTGATGGTTGATTTTCTTGCAGGAAAGAAAGGTAAAGAAATCATGGAGTTCAAATATGATAAACTTCCTGCATACGGTATTGGTAAAGAGAAAGGGGATTTATTTTGGCACTCAATCATTCGGCAAGCGATCCTTCAAGAGTTCTTATATAAAGACATTGAACAGTATGGTCTTCTTAAGTTTACGAAGACTGGAAGAGATTTCATAGCAAAACCACATGCGGTACAAATCAGCATCAACCATGATTATTCCAATGAAGCAAATGAAGCAATTGTCACAAATATGCAACAGTCTGACGGTGCCGCACTCGACAATACGCTCTTTGACATGCTTAAGGATTTACGAAAAAAGGAAGCAAATCGCTTAGACATTAAACCATGGATTATTTTCTTGGATCCATCATTAATAGATATGGCTACATACTACCCTATTTCTATTGAAGACATGGTCTCTATATCAGGAGTGAGTGCTGGTAAAGCTCAGCGATACGGAAAACCATTTTTATCCTTGATCAAAGAGTATGTCGACGAAAATGAGATAGAAAGACCTGGTGATGTTGTGGTTAGACAAGTCGCAAATAAGTCAAAATTTAAAGTCACAATCATTCAAGGAATTGATCGAAAAATGCCTTTAGAAGATATTGCAAATTCTGCTAAACTATCATTACCAGAACTTCTTGATGAAATGAATAATATCGTTTCATCAGGTACAAAATTGGATATCAATTATTATCTAGAAGAAAACCTTGATGAAGGTGTGATTGAAGATATTGAAGATTACTTTACTGATGCAGACTCTGATTCTGTGGAAGATGCACTTGCTGAACTGAGTGAGGATGATATTACTATGGAAGAAATACAGCTCGTCAAAATTAAGTTTGTGACTGATATGTCTAATTGATTTTCATTGAATTGGTGGTGTTTAGTGTAGTATGGAAAATGGTGACACTAAACCCAAAAGGCAATAGGAACGAAGTCCTTTGCCTCAGACAAGTATAGCAATAGCAAATTACAAGAGAATCATTTTTCAGAACTAAAATTGAATCGATTGAAGTGAATTCCAGCTAAAAGTCTTCTATTTTTCAGTGTATATCGACCAGCTTTTAAAGTTCTATCCCACAGACCATCTTAAATCGAGAATTCTAAGTCGGGAGTTCTTTCCCAATTTATACTTTTTCCTAGCTAGTATTTTTTGAAATATAAATCCCAATAAGGCTGAGCCTCCAGCAATTGCAACAGTATCAATACCGATTTTAAAAGAATCCTCTTCACCGAGTAAAACAGGGGCATTTGCTACATCTGCAACAATGGCAAAAGTGGACCAGACGACAGCAAATTGATAAAATCTTGTTCCTATTAATTTAGCGCCATGCTTTGTAATCCGAAGGTCTTTAAGATCTTCAAGTTTGAAAATATCACCATCCAAGATAATGACTTCTTCTTCTAACATGATGCGTTGAAGAATCCCGTTACGCCAAGTCTTTGGATATTCGAGAGTGCGAAACTCTAGAATATCGCCTTCGATAAACTTAATTGTCTTTGCCGAATTAAATCGTTCTAGCTGTAGGAATATCTGAGCATCTACATCTTGTAATCCTTGAATGAATACAACAAGCAAAATGATGAATCTTCTACAAATAATATGAGTATAAGTCACAGTAAGATATAAATATAGTATACCTCATGAACGAAACAAACCTATAAATAGCTTGCTAGACTATTCTTGAATTAATTCAAATGGCAATTCAACAATCACTTCAGGGTGAAGTTCAAGACTGGCAACATAGCTACCTATTTCTTTGATTGGATCGTTTAAGATAATTTTACGTCTATCGATATCAAGACTAAACTGCTCTTTGATGCCATTCATAATCTGAACATTCGTCACACTACCAAAGATTTTACCAGATGTACCAGCTTTAACTCCAAGTTTTAACGTTTTATCTTTTAACTGTGAAGCCATTTCCTGATATTCTCCTAATCTAGCTGCTTCTTTAGCTGCTTCTTCATCCTTGATCTTATCAAGCTTTTTCATGTTGATGCCATTAGCAATAACAGCTAATTTTTTAGGAATCAGATAATTTCTTCCATAGCCATTTTTGACTGTGACAACTTCATGCTTATAACCAACCTTATCAAGGTCTTTTAATAATATTACGTCCATGATTATTTCTATTTTAAAAGGTCAGTTACATAAGGAAGCATTGCTAAGTGTCGAGCTCTTTTAACTGCAACAGCAACTTTCTTTTGATACTTTAATGAGTTACCTGTAATTCTTCTTGGTAAGATTTTACCTTGAGCATTAACAAACTGCTCTAAAAAGTCTGCGTCTTTATAATCAATATGTCTGATTCCAAATTTTCTAAATCTGCAGTATTTTTTTTCGTTTCCTCCAATATTAGGATTACTTAGAAATTTTATATCGTCTCTTGAAGCCATGTTTCAAAAATTGTGGGTTAATAAAAAATTATTCTTCCTCAGACTTTGCTGTAGGAGGAGTCGTGACAGCAGCGGTAGCAGCAACAACAGGCGCTACAGCTTCAGCCGGAGGCGTTGGAGTTACAGAAGTCTCTGGTGTGACAACTTCAGCAGCTGGTGCAGGAGTCGAAGCTGCAACGACAGCTGGAGCAGATACCTCTTTCTTAACTGGAGCAGCTTCCTCTTTCTTAACTGGAGCAGCTTCTTCTTTCTTAGCAGCCGGTGGCGGAGTCTTAGCAGAATTTCTTGAGTTTCTTCCTCTAGAGTTCTTGTCTTCCTTTTTATCCTCCTTCTTATCCTTCTTAACTGTACCAATCTTCCCTGCTCGCTTGTCTTCGTTATACTTAACACCATACTTATCTAAAGCGACAGTTAAAAAACGCATAATACGTTCGTCTCGTCTTAGTGCTAATTCCATCTTTGGAATGATCGCACCAGTATCTCCACTGAATTCAATACAGTAGTAAACTCCTGAAGATCTCTTATTGATAGGGTAAGCAAGTTGTTTTAATCCCAATCTGTCAACATTGACAATCGAGCAGCCCTCATCTTTTACCAGTGTTTGGTAAGCTTTAGAGGTGGTTTCGATTTCATCGTTAGATAATACTGGATCTACGATGAAAGTAACTTCATAATTTTTCATTGTATAATTTTTTTGGATGGCTACTCAGCCAGACGAAATGATACATTCACTCCATCAAAAATCGCCGTTTCTTTCAAACGGGCTGCAAAGATAGGCTTTTTTTAAGTAATTGTCGTGATTTCATTTTCAAAAATCAATAAGAATATGCTACATGTTAGCATGTCTCCCTGTGGAAGGAGATACAGAGGGTGGAATATCACCTCTATCAATTCATAACACTTTTCTTTTCTCACTTTTTCATGATAAAAAGTAAGCAAAAATCTAGTCAATTTTAATACCTGCCCGCATTGCTGGCTCCCACACCCACAAAAATGACAGAGCTTGGCTTCTTTACTTAATAATTGGAAATTCACGGCCGATTTAAATAGTACAATCTTCCTTGACCTTAGAACTTCCTTCTTTCCATAAAGTAGATGAGTCAAATTCACCTATCAAACTAAAGGCTTCTTTGACAGCTAGACAATATGCTATATGCTTGTGGTGTTTGAGTCAAACTCACCTCTCCAATCTGACGCTGAACAACTCTCCTATCAAGAGATATATTCTATCATAATTCCTAGTTAACAATTAGAATTATGAAATTCAATGCTAATTGATAAACACTAATCGGCAAGCTCAAAGCCAATCCTCATCATATCCATATAACTTTGCTCTCTATCTTTTGAGCTAGCGCTCGCTCCAGTTTTGATATTGTCACTGACAGTTAATATAGACAAAGCTTTTGCATTATGTTTTTTGGCAAGTGTAAATAAAATTTGAGACTCCATTTCTACACCGAGTATGCCATGCTGCTCCCATTTGTCCCATCGCTGGGGATCATCATCATAAAAAGTATTTGTGGAAAAAATGGATCCTTGCTTTGTATCGATTCCGAGTCGTTTTGAAGCTTCATAGGCCTTCAATAGTAAATCAAAATCTGCAGTGGCTGCATAATGTAAGCCTCCAAAATATGCTCGATTGGCACCGGAATCTCCTGATGCACTCATGGCCAATATGACTTGACCTACATTTAATTCCTCCCGAATAGCACCACAAGTACCGACACGTATTAAATTTTTTACGCCAAAGCTTTCGATCAGCTCATTGACATAAATGGCTGTACTTCCCATACCCATTCCTGAGCCCATGATCGACACGCGCTTTCCATTATACATTCCTGTAAAGCCGAGCATGCCTCTGACACGATTAAAACATTCTGCTCCTTCTAGCAAATTATCGGCGACATGCTTTGCACGCATCGGATCACCAGGCATTAGAATTGTCTCTGCGATGTCTCCTGGTTTTGCTTCTATGTGTATACTTCCCATTATTTAAATTAAAAAGTTCAAGTTCAAAGTTCAAATTCTCAGCTTCTGGCTGCAATGTCAGGTTCAAATATTAAATTCAAATTCTTTCCACATCCCCAAATCATCAAATCACCACATCACCACATCCCCAAATCACCACATCTACTCAAGCTCCATATGGAATCCAAATATTCTTTATCTGACTGGCATGTCTTAAAAAGCTCTGCCCTTGACCGTGTCGATTATCAGACCAATTTCTATATTTGCCATAATTTACCCAAGTCCGCTTCATATTATCAGCGGATAACAATTCAATTTGTCGACTACCAGCTTTCGTGCCGAAGTACCAAATCCCATCAACATCATCATGCTTTGCTAATACAGCCATCAACTCAGTCTGATCACCAGTTATGATATTAACAGCACCACCTGGAACATCAGACGTATCTAAAATTTGATAAAAATCAGTCGCAGAAAACGGTGCCGACTCAGATGGAATAACGATCACACTATTACCCATAGCCAATGCTGGAATCACTGTAGAGACAAAACCCAAAAGAGGACATTCTTCTGGACAAACAATGGCCATGACTCCAATATTCTCTGGCATCGCCAAGGTTACATTCCGATGAGTCGTATGATGAACTTTACCGTCATACTTATCTGCATAGGCTGCATAATAATATATTCTCTCGATTGACTTATCTACTTCTGCATAGGCTGAATCTTTGGATTGATGAGTCATCGCTACCAATCGGTCAGCAAACTCTCCTCTCCTAATAAAAAGATTCTCTGCAATAAAATATAAGACCTGCGCTTTCGAATGTCCAGTTCGTCCAGCCCAATTTTTTGTGGCGTGAGCTGCCTCGACAGCGTTTCTAATATCCTTACGATTACCAATCGATACTTCACCTAATGAATGTCCTTCAGGATCTTTTATCACTCTGCTATATCCACCGTCAGGTCTCTTTTGTTTTCCACCGATGTACATTTTTGTCGTCCTGTCAATCGCTTTATCAACAGCTGTTTTTCCATTTATTGACGATTCGACTTTTTTAAAGCCCGATATTGATGTAGCAGAAAATTCAGCTTCAACTTTCGGCTTGACATACTCATACAATCCTTCAATACCTCCTTCCCTTCCAAAGCCTGATTCTCTATAGCCTCCAAAACCTGATGCGGCATCAAATACATTTGTACAATTTATCCACACAGTTCCTGCCTTAATTTGTGGTGCGATGTCTAAGGCTAAATTTATATTTTCTGTCCAAATACTACTCGCCAAACCATAGACAGTATTGTTAGCTAATTTGATTGCTTCTTTGTGGGTTCTAAAGGTCATTGCAGCAAGTACAGGACCAAATATCTCAACTTGCGCAATTGTAGATGACGGCGCTACATCCGTGAACATGGTTGGTGGATAAAAATATCCATCTGTCGGACATGCCCATGATGGTTGCCACATTTGACTACCTTCTGCAACTCCCTGATTGACTAAATCTTCTATTACCTTTAATTGTACAGGCGCGATGATCGCGCCTAAATCAATACTCTTATCTAATGAATTTCCAACACGCAATTTCTCCATTCGCGCCTTTATTTTTTTATAAAGCTTTTCTGCTACACTTTCTTGGACCAACAATCTTGATCCGGCACAACAAACTTGACCTTGATTAAACCAAATCGCATCTACAACGCCTTCTACAACGCTGTCCAAATCTGCATCATCGAAAACAATGAATGGAGATTTTCCTCCTAACTCAAGCGATAATTTTTTTCCTGTTCCAGCTGTTGATCTACGAATTATTTTTCCAACGTCTGTAGACCCTGTAAAGGCAATTTTTTTGACATCTTTATGATCAACTAATGCCGCACCAGTTTCGCCAGCTCCTGTCACAACATTAACGACTCCATCTGGCAATCCCACTTGTTCACATATTTCTGCAAACAGCAATGCCGTTAAAGAAGTAAACTCTGCTGGTTTTAATACAATTGTATTTCCCATTGCTAATGCAGGTGCAATTTTCCACGACAACATCAGCAGTGGAAAATTCCATGGTATAATTTGTCCAATAACGCCAATCTCTTCATAGTCATTTAGCTCTGTATCTCTAAGCTGAGCCCATCCTGCATGATGATAAAAATGTCTTGCGACCAATGGAATATCAATGTCTCTAGTTTCTCGAATTGGCTTTCCATTATCCAATGATTCCAACACAGAAAATAGACGAGAATGTTTTTGGACTTGTCTTGCTATAGCATATAAATATCTCGCTCTCTGATGAGCTCCGATTCCTAGCCATTCTGGTAAGGCCTTTTTTGCAGCCTTGACAGCTAAGTCAACATCTCTTGAATTTGCCTCAGCTATTTTCGCTAGTTTTTCCTTTGTCGCAGGATTGATACTATCAAAGTATTTTTTGGATAGCGGCGGGTTCCATTCACCACCAATAAACAAGGAAAATTTACGCTTATGTGATTTTAGAAATTCAATCGCCGTCGCATCGCTTTCTGGAGCAGGACCATATGCCATGGTGTTATATATTTCTTTAATATTCATTTTTAATAATATTATATACTAAGCCATTGGATGTCTGTATGAGGCTGAATATCTTCCGGTTACATAATGTTCTAATTGCCTTTCAATATCTCCTAGTAAACTACTGGCTCCGAATCTAAATAAATGAGGATTCAGCCAGTCATCACCCAGTTCTTCTTTAATTAAAATCAACCAGGTCAATGCTTGCTTCGCCTTTCTTATTCCTCCGGCAGGTTTGAAGCCAACCTTAAATCCTGTCAATTTTTCGTATTCCCTGATGCATCTGATCATGACTAAACTGACAGGTATTGTTGCATTGGTTGGCTCTTTTCCTGTACTCGTTTTTATAAAATCTGATCCTGCCATCATACTGACCCAACTCGCTTTTGCGACTTTCGAGTAAGTCGGAATCTCTCCCGTCGCTAAGATGGTCTTCATATGTGCTTCTCCACACGCTTTTCTACATGCTTTGACCTCGTCATATAATTCTTTCCACTGGGATCGTAATACTAATTCTCTACTGACTACAATATCAATTTCAGTCGCACCAGCTGCTACAGATAATTCAATTTGCTTCAGCTTTTCAGCTAATGGAATCTGGCCCGCTGGAAAACCTGTAGAGACTGCAGCGATTGGCATTGGAGAAACTCCTAAAGCATCGACCGCATCCTTTATCTTATTATGATAAACACAAACAGCTCCAGTTGTAATTTTGGCATCTTGCATATCCATAGCTCGCAAGAGGTCATGTCGAATTGGAGATACAGCTTTCGCACAAAGGCGGTGTACGTTACTTGGTGTATCATCACCAGATAAAGTCGTCAGATCTATGCAAGATACAGCCTTCAAAAGCCAAGCAGCTTGCCATTGCTTTTTGACAGATCTTCTTGTACCTATAGTTGCAGCGCGTCGCTCCACTGCACTTCTATTTATATTAATATGATTGAATATATCAGCATCATACGACAATCCTTCATTGCGAATGATGTGATCTGATATCTCTTTTTTTGATTGGCCTCTTTTTGCTTTCGTTTTTGCCATAAATTCTCTTTATAGAAATATTTTTGATGCGCTTAACTATGTACTATTTCTTTTATAATAAGTGATCTGTTTTCCGGTTCGGTCAAACTGATTTTTATCGCTTCTCTAAATAATTTTTTTGCATCGACAATTCGATTTTCTTCACTTGAATACATGACCGCTAGCACATCACCTTCCTTGACGTGATCACCGATTTTATACTTTAACTCTATTCCAGCACCAAAGTCAATTTCACTTGATTTTGTCTCTCGCCCTGCGCCTAGTTTCACGCATGATAATCCTACTTTTAGGGCATCTAATTCGCTGATATATCCAGACGTTTGGCTTTTAATCTCTACTGAATATTGGGCTTTTGGTAGAATGTCTGGATTGTCAATCACAGAAACATCTCCACCTTGAGCTTTAATCAACTCTCGAAATTTATTCAAACCTGATCCATCAGTAAGTAATTGTTTCAACAATCGTGCCCCTTCATCAATGTTTTCGGTGACTTTCGCTAGCACCAGCATATGGCTACCTAATGAGATGACTAACTCGTTTAAATCTTTAGGCCCATTTCCCTTTAAGGTTTCAATGACCTCTTTAATCTCTAAAGAATTACCGATCATGTTACCAAGAGGTTCGTGCATACCAGATATCACAGCGACAATTTCTCGATTCATATTTTTGCCAATATCCATCATTAGCCTAGCAAGTTCTTCTGCTTCCTCTGTCGTTTTCATATATGCTCCGACACCGACCTTGATATCAATCACAATAGCATCTGCGCCACAGGCAAATTTCTTACTCATGATACTTGAAGAGATCAATGCCAAATTATTTACAGTAGCGGTCACATCTCGCAAACCATATAATTTTTTATCTGCGGGAACAAGAGAATCATTTTGACCACAAATAGCGATGTCAATATCTTTAACTTGTTGTAGAAATTGGTCTTTGTCCAAATTGACTGACATGCCAGGAATTGATTCCATTTTATCTAAAGTACCACCTGTATGTCCTAGTCCACGACCTGACATTTTCACAACTTTTGCTCCAGCTGCTGCGACGAGAGGCGCTAAGATTAAAGTCGTCTTATCACCGACACCACCAGTACTATGTTTGTCCACTTTAATCCCGTCAATTTCTGATAAATCAATGACTTCTCCAGAGCGCATCATCACATCTGTAAAGACTGCAGTTTCAGGAATTGTCATTCCTTGAAAATATACAGCCATTAGAAAAGCTGAGACTTGGTAATCAGGAATATCACCAGAGAGAAAACCTTTTACAAAATATTCATACTCCTCTCTGCTTAATTCTTTCCCGTTCCTTTTCTTTGTGAGTAGGCCGACCATAATGAATTATTATTAATCCTTTTGCGATTTTAGGAATAAAGTGAATCTTGAACTTCTACTCAGCGAAAATTAATAAAGCTTGTGTCTTACGAATTAGTAATGGTTGAATAATAGCTCCGTCCTTTAGTGGCAAAATTTATACCAAGAGCATCAGCAATTGTCGCGGCGATATCTGCGAAAGATTCTCTAACACCGATATCAATCCCTTTTTTAATGCTTGCTCCATAATTTAAGATGGGTATATATTCACGAGTATGATCAGTACCAGGAGCAGTTGGGTCGTTTCCATGATCAGCAGTAATGATTAATAAATCATCCTCCTGTAGTGCGTCTAAAATCTGGGGAATATAGTTATCAAATTCCATCAAACATGTCGCATAACCTTCGACATCTCGACGGTGGCCAAATAGCATATCAAAATCTACTAAATTAGTGAATATCAATCCTTTAGACGGCTCACTAATGGCTGAAATAGTGTCTTTTATTCCTTCTAAATTATTGGCAGTTTTTGTATAGCTGCTAATCCCTTTGCCATCAAAAATATCGACAATTTTGCCAATTGAAACCACTTGCTGCTGATGGTTTATAATGGCATCGAGAACGTTATCGGGAGGTTTAACAGAATAGTCCTTTCTCCTGGAAGTTCTGGTGTAATTATTTGTTTCTCCAATAAACGGTCGTGCGATAACTCTGCCGACCTCAAATTCGTCAATTAATAGATTTCTTGCAATTTGGCTAATATCATATTGTCTTTCAATGGGAACAACATCTTCATGCATAGCAATTTGAAATACACTGTCAGCAGAAGTATAGACGATTGGTTTGCTTGTTCTGACGTGTTCATCACCCAATTTATTAATGATGGTAGTCCCTGACGCCACAACATTACCGATTGTTTCTTGTCCAATCGCATCATGGAATCTGTTCATAAATTCTTGTGGAAATCCATTTGAAAATGTTGGAAATGCCTGTTCTAAAATAATTCCACTAATTTCCCAATGTCCCGTTGTTGTATCTTTTCCAGAAGACTGCTCTATCGCTTTTCCATAAGATGCTTTAGGGTCTTTAGATTTTTCCAATTGGTTAGACATATCGATATTTCCTAAACCTAATGAAGTCAAATTTGGAAGTGCGAGTTTAGGGTATGCTTTAGCAATATTACCAAGAGTATTACTTCCTTCATCATTATATATATGAGCATCTGGAAGCTCGCCAATTCCAACACTATCTAACACAATAAGGACGACTCGATTCAGTTTCATTTTTCTATTTCAGTGATTAAGATCTGGAAGAAGAATAAACTAATTTATGGATTAGTTGATTGATTATCAAAACTGACTTGGCTTATGCCGTATTATTGCAGTATATAAATGGAGAATGAATATATTGTTATTAAAGAGAAAAGAGGCTACACCAGGCGGTGTTCACCTCTTTTCATATTCAAACATCTACTCAATTTTAAATATCTTAAAATGTTCTCTTAGTTAATAGATGTGATGTCTTAAAGTTATCGTAAAGTTATCAACATGTCGTATCAATGCAAATAACTAGATTTCGTTATAAATTAATTACGCAATTCAAAATATATATAAATAATTCATTTATAGTAGCTTATAAATAATTTATTAGTATTTATTCCAGATAAGTAGATAATTTGTTAGTCTTTGTAAATTGTTTGTAAAAAGAGGGGGCGGTCAACCTGAGAAAAGACCACCCCAATCCCTAATTCAGCCTAATATGTTTCTATTCAATAACGATCATTTTATTTGTGGCTGAATATTGACCACTGCTAACGGTGTAATAATATACACCAGCGATCAACTCCTTTTCGGATATAGTAAACTCAATAACATTTCTTCCTTTTTGACCCTTCTCATTATCAATGCTTATCATTTCTTTACCAGTGACATCATGAATCCTAAGATTCACTTGACCAGATTCTGGCAAAAAGTAAACGATATTCGTGCGCGCACTAAATGGATTAGGATCATTTTGATTGACGATAAATTCTGTCTGTTCCAGAATCTGTGTATTCTCCTCAAACTCTAAGTCAATTTCGTATATCGTTAATGCTTGACCTATATAAGCTTCTGGTGTAACGACATGGCTATTAAATTGTGCAATTGGATTGACTATCTTCATCGAGTTTGACAATGAGACATCGCTAAGTGCTTCAACTTCTAAACTCACGATTGCATCTAAACTTGTAATCGCTTTAGAATCTGAAAGGCTAATTGAAGTCAATGAACCGTTAGTAGAATAATTAGAACTGTTGATGTCAAAATGCTCAGAAACGACTGACTCTATTTGAAGATTATGATGTTCCATAGTGAATTGCATTCCATACAGCTCCACAAAATCTCTTAGTTTAAGATCTATCTGATATTTCTCTCCTGCAGACAAATTCTGATCTACAATCATCATAGTCAAGTTATCATTAGATCTTGTCTCGACAGTTTGAAGTGAATTAACAGCTGCACTTTCATTCAAGTCACCAATTTTTATTCCGATGAAATCTTCGGACATCATATCTAATGCTAATTTGCTTATCGCAAGAGATTCTACAAACGGCCACGGTGATTGAGTATCAAAGAAACTATAGTCTGTACTGATAAACTTCCAACTATTTCCTCCTGGCAATTCTGTATTTGTACCAAGAATTATTTGCCTCAATGCTATCATATCTGAAGACGATACCTTTCTATCTAAATTCGCATCAGCAGCTATAATCTCGTATGCAGTTTCAAATGTTGATATACCGAGTATATGCTTCTGAATGAGTACTAAATCTAAGGTTGATACTCCATTATTGTGATTGTCTTCCTTACTTGCAGCTAACTCATAATCTTGCTCCATTGGATTATTACTAAAAGAATATATCCCTTCAGCTGAGGTCATATTATTCTTCGGATATTCTGGCATCGCTGAAGCAATATTTACTATTGCAGACTCTATATTCTGACCGTTAGGCGTCTGGATATTTCCAGAAATCATAGCACCATTTCCTTGTTGCTCATCAAAACAGCCATTTGAAAATGCTAGGCTCACAGTACAAAAATCACCTTTGCTGTTAATGTCCCAAACATACATATCAAAATCAACGAGCGGTGCTAATATTGAATCACAAAACACAGTATAACTCGCTTGATCTGAAAATCCTTCTGAATCTGGAAGAATAGGATCATCACCATGGAGTACTATACTAAATTGTAAATCTTCTTCATTAGTACAATTATCAAAGCTACCTAGATTGAAGTCTTTGGCCCATATATCTGCTGTCCCATCAGTCTCCATAAAGACTGTCGTTAAACCAACAACACATACTGGGGATGGTGCTTTTTTATCTGTAAATACGACTGTGGTGGTAGCGAAAGCAAAGTTTGCACAACCATCTTCAGCTCTCCACTTGATTCTATACACGTCTCCAGGACTCCCGACTCTAGTATTCATTGTCGCGACTGGTCCTCGATCATTCTTGAAATTGATCCCATCTATATTGTTGATTGGATTGCCATCAAGATCTTCTATTTCAATAAGCCATGTTAAAAATTCTGCTGGGCTTTCGACACCATTACAAAAATCTTTAGCACTTGCACTGATAACTTCAGAACCACTGCAGTTACGATCTCCTATTTTACCATCAATGCCACCAATAGAATTGACAAATATAGTATCAGACTCTAAGACGATTATTGGATTACTTTCATCTATGACTTTTATCACTTGGTCGAACGTGTAGTATCCGTCTCTATCCACTTTATCATATATAAAATAAACAGGGTCATTTAATTCAGGACCATATTCAGGACACTCAGCACATAAACCTTGAGCCCAATCTTCTACAGCAACGAATGAATCTGTATATGTATCATTATCATCATCAACGTTGTCAGAGTTCGCATCCCAAAGACACCAATCCACAACTGTCCATCGATTAATAATTTTCAAACAGGCATCTCCTGCTACTACAGTATCAGGTTCTACGCTGTATCCGATAAGTCCACAGTCAGTCTCACACCAAACTGGAATCAAATCTTGTGTACCGACCATACAACTAAATGGATCACCCATTAAAATTGTAGTCGGCTCTGTATCAACACTATCTAATTCTGCATTACATTCTAAGTTATTTCCCTCATAGACAGTTCCATCAAAGTGTTTTGGCCACTTAATCGTGTAAGGATTAAATGATGATAATACTGGATCAACATTGATAATTTGCTCACAGTAACCATCTCCTCCGGATAGGTCTCCACTTGCATCTAGATCAATAAACCACTCTCTTATAATTTGTCCTTCACCACAACCAATTTCAGTATTGCTTTCGGATAATAATTCCACAATTAAATCATCTGCACAAATTCCACCTACAATCTCTGGTGCAGGTAAGTTATCTAGATCAGCAGTACATCCGATATTTTCAGTATTACAGACAAGACTTCCACCTCCTTTATTCACGACAGAAACTTCTATCATGCATTGGTTTTGATTGCCATGTGCATCAGTTACAATGACTAGAACCATGACTCGCTGACCAGCATCTTCACAACAGAAACTGACATAATCTCCAGGAATAGCAGCATCAACAAATTGATTACCATCTTTTTCACAAATAAGATCAACAGGTTCTGTATTGGGTTTACAAGAAACAGGTTTATAGCCAATTTCATTTCCTTCACAATCCCAAATATATTCTTCCATGTCATCCATTCTGATGACTTGAATTGTCACATCTCCACATCCCGTGTCATGACTTCCAGCATCAAAATTAATGGCTTCTACTTTTGCGACACCTTGAAATCCTGTTTGTCCTCCAGTAGTCAAAGTCACTACAAGATTATCTACGCAAACAACAACAGGTTGTACCATATCTACAACAGTCACTTGAAAAGAAGTCACTGTTTCGTTACCACAACCATCAGACACAACTAAGTCAACAATTGTTGAATCTAAGGGTGGAAGATCGACTAGATATCCATCGACAATACTTCCATATTTAGAATTCCATTTAACATCAAATTCGGTAGCACAATCATCTGTTATGTCTAAGTACGGTAATGGTGCTCTACCTGTACAAGTCCATGGATCAATACTTACGACTATATCTTCGGGCTGAAGAACGATAGGCGCTTCTACATCAAACATTTCGATAGTTTGGTAATCACTTATGGTAGCAGTACCATCACACCAATCAATAATATTCCAGCGTCTTAAAATTTTCACTCCGCCTTCACACGCAGGAAATTCTTCATCAGAATATGAGGTCAGTAGATTACAAACCTTGTCTTTGATCAATACAATAGGATTGATATACTCTCCTAAAGTAGTATCCAATCTTATAGAATCACGTAGTTCCTTTTTCACGACTTTAGCCAATGCCCAGACTTGCTCTGTGTCACCATCGCCATCAACATCAATATTTAGCCAAGTCATCTCTTCGACAGTATCGACTGGCACTTCATAGTGATCGAGAATTTCTGTAATCACAGTATCTCGAATCATATTATGGAGGTCAATATAATGAGGATATGCCATTGTTCCACTACCGGTTTGTGCGTAAATATCTTCTGGGGAAGCAGGATCATGACATCCAAGACTCAAATCATTTGGGAAAAATACTGGAGTTTCAGTACCAGTACCGTTAGCCGCGGGAGCAAGACTTAATTTTTCAGTTCTATATGCCTGAGTCATTAATTCTACTTTTTCCCTATCGCCGTGAGATTCGATCGTTGCTGAATATGTCACAACGACGAGCTCTCCATCAGGCGAGCAAATATCTCCAACTGTGCTTGTTTCGACTCTAATATCTCCAATTATAGGAGACATACAGCCTTCTGCAATGGACTCTGTTAATTCTTCTACCGTCCAGAATTCGTCGGGAACACTACCACACCATGATAAGCAATCAGCGTTTAGGCCACAGTCTCTAATGTTTAGATCTATTGTATATGCTCCAAAACCTCTCGAGTCAGCTGGCTCGACGATCACTTCACATTTTCCAAAATATCCAACATTAATGGTAGTCGTTAAGGTACCAGTCACAGGGACTACTAGATTTTCTTTGACATTTCCATCACCATCAAGGATTGTGACAAGAGCTTCAGAGTCGACCCAAATGGGTTCTCCATTGACATCAAGTCCACCTGAATAGGCAAAATGGGTATGAATTTCAATATCTAACATTCTTTGGCATAAATCCATAGCCATAATAGATGCCGAACCAGATTGGTTAAAAGCACTAATTTGTCCTTCTTCAACAACTCGAATACCAGGCACATAAGCACAAGGAATGTCGAAAACAGGAATGGGTAGATTATACTCCAAAGTAATATTACCCCAACAAGAATTGCCACAATCATTGATGACCTTGTACGTAAGGTCTTGTCCAATATGGGCACCAGTTAGGGTATTTCCGATTAAGGTATCTGCATCTCCGTAGATTTCTATTACGTGAGTTCCATTATCAAGACCTTCTAATAACATATCAGGTTCGATGATGGATTCACAATCGCTTTCAAGGCTGATTTGAATACGATCGTTGCATGAGAGAGCAGGGCATTGAGACCAAAGATTCTGGCTTATAAGCACCAGAACGAATGCTGTAAATAGGGATACACTCTTCATCAGATTGGTTATAAAAATTAAACTAAATTATACATAGATATTCTTCTAATAGGTTCTCAGCTGAATATCTGTGATGTAAATATAACAAAATATTTATATATGTTATTTTTATTATATGTTATTTCGTTATTTATTTATTTCTGATAATGAGTATGCTCAGTATTAATCGACCCTAGAGATTGAAAATGTCGTCGGAAATAAATTTGAATAATTATCTGAAATTGTTACTTTTTGGGTGTGTGAATGATGGATAGTTTTGAGTCGATGGTTTGGACCTGATTGTTAGCTTTGGTGAATTATGAACCGTGGATGTTTATAAAATCTGAGTTCGTTCATTCTAACTCATACAAACATTAAAACACAACTCATTGTATTTTTTTTAAAATTACTATTAGTTAATGTTCGTAGAGATCCACCATTTCCTGCGTTAGATATTCTCTATATAGCCAGCAATATCTTCTTAAATCTGCTTTGACTATACCATTTTCTATAAATCTTATGTCGCGATAATAATCGAAACTCAGGTAAAAACTTACTGGCCAAAACAATATCTTTGTATTATGAGAATATCCATTTTTAGAAAAGCACATTTTAATGCAGCACATAGACTTCACAATCCTAAATGGAGTGATGAGAAAAATCAAGAAATTTATGGTCTATGTAATAATGCCAATTATCATGGGCACAATTATGAGTTAATTGTAAAAGTAACGGGTGAACTGGATAAAGATTCTGGTTATTTAATGGATCTCAAAGTATTGAGTGATTTAATCAAACGACATATTGAAAATGAATTTGACCATAAAAACCTCAATCTAGACATCCCATATTTTAAAGACGTCATACCTTCTACTGAAAATTTTTGCTATTTAATTCACAGCATTTTACAAAAAGAGCTTGGAGCAGATAAAGAAGTTCAAATCACCTTATATGAAACACCGAGGAATTATGTGCAGTATCCAGCTTAAATCCTGATGTGTGATGATGTAATGTGATGAGATGTGTTGCTATGCGTACCTGTGTGTGAGTGATGTGATAATTTGCTGATGTGATTATCCTAAGAACAGTGATGTTTTTGACATGTTCAGAGATTAGGCTAGGTAGGGAAATTATTTCCAATACAATACTTACGAAGAAGATGAATAATTGGCGTGGAGTCTAATTTCGATTTAATCTGAGAACTTTAAGGACTTTATTGTTCTTGTTATAAAGACGTACGATATAAATACCTTCTTCTAGATCTTCTACATTGTAAATTCTGCCTTTATAATGTGTAAATGACTCAATTCTTTTTCCGACCCAATTATAAACAACAACTTGGTCTACCTTTTCGTCGTTCTTAATTAAGAAAAAATCCGTTGTTGGATTTGGGTATATAGATAAGTCTGGGGACGATTCTTTTATATTCTTGCTATGTTGTAATGTTTCTGCATTAAAGTTTACTTGTGCTGTCATTGACAGACAACTCATGAGTAAAAGAGA
>ENA-ORXT01001411-ORXT01001411.1-marine-metagenome-genome-assembly--contig:-NODE-1411-length-32557-cov-11.027771_pt1 | contig 32557 bp, 27 predicted proteins | sample MGYA00237868_ERZ511482 | MGnify/ENA metagenome assembly ERZ511482 | reverse complement strand
TACCCTGAATTGTTCGACTGGCATCGCCCGGACGGCTCATGCATGGCATTTCCAAAGTATAAAGGTTCGGAAGGCGTTGAAGAGTTCACGAGATCGCTCGTTGAAGACAGCGGCGTATTGCTGCTACCGAGCTCAATCTACCGGTCGGAACTTGGCGCAACACCTAGCGACCATTTCCGGCTCGGTTTTGGACGCAAGGGATTAGACGAAGGACTAGCAGCACTCGATGCGCATCTCATGCGCAGTCGCCGAAGATAACGACGGTCTATTCTGAAGACCAACTGGTCGCACATGGCTTATTTGTGAACAGTCGGATTTAGTCAATTCGAGGTCTGACTTGAATGGTGACTGCCTGTTCGAAAGAGAAAATGCAAAGATCGCCAAGAACATCAAGAAAGTGTATGGAGGCACTTCCCCTGCTGTGCTTAAGCGCTATGGCGAGACAGCTGACCCGAGTGATGAAGTTATCTGATGGACTCTTGGCGATTTGTCAGGATGACCCGGCTACAACTACTGACAACATCGTGCACAGGCCAATACGAACACCGACTTGCAAGACAGGCGTTACTACCTTGCAACTGTGTATCGCATGAACACACTATAAGGGTCACGTTCGTAATCAGCAAACGGTTCACTTTCAACGAACCCAAGACTTGCGTACAGTTTACGGGCTGGTGCGAAGGCGTCTGGCGTGCCAGTTTCAAGCAACAGATACTTCAGTTTTCTCTCCTCAGCTATTGCCATGATATGGTGCAGTAGAAACCGCGCAACACCTTTACGCAGATGCTCGGTTGCAGTCTTCATCGATTTGATCTCCGCCGATTCGCCATCCAGCATTTTCAGTGCGCCGCAACCTTGCAGTACACCGCTATCCCGAATAGTCCAAAAGGTAAGCGCAGGCACCCTGAGTGCTTCCAGATCGAGTGCATGCACACTCTCGGGAGGTGAATGCTCACGCATATCAGCTAGATGCTCCAATAACAAAGCATGAACATCCGTCGCACCCGGATCCTCTATCTGAATTTTCATACAATGTGGTCTGTCGTATAGCTGCTGTATTCATTGTAGCCAACAATAGCCAACAATTGTATTGTTCCAATGGCTGTCTCGGCCAGTCAGCAGCTTATGATTACACGTGCTGGTAGTGGACGCCCCTGCTCTGTCGGCCACGTGACGTTGTGGGATCGTCATAGAGTACTCAAGCGCAACCTACAAGCTGAAACTTCTCTCCAGACAGGGAATTAATATTTCACCCATACCGTGCGGCTTGTAAGAGACTTCAGGTGGCGCAGCTTCACTGTTTACTGCTCTGGTTACCCAATCCTGACGCACAAGCCTTTTCAGTGCTTGCGACAGTGCACGGTCTGTGACGGGTTTGAGTTCAGATCGAAGTTCCCCGAATCGCGGCCCTGATTCTATCAAGCGCATGACCGGCAGCGACCAGCTACGCGCAGCGACATCCCAGCTCTCCGGCGCAAGTATGTTGTCCAGTTCAATCGCCCAATCTGCCACTTTATCGCCTTTTTTTGTCAACTCGAATGCGGGTCGAAGTGGGTGTCCATGACCCTTGGTTCTGCGCACATAGCCTAGCTCTATCAAATATCCCATGGAGGCCGCTATAGCGGTTCGACCTGTAGAAAGTTCATGCGCCAGAGGAGAAATTCGAGCGTCACAACCTCGCCCGAGGCAAGATAGGATACGTAATGCCCATGCCTTTGAGCAGAGCTGAATAAATTCATTGTTGACCATTTTATATATCTAATATATTGTGCAAACATCACTCGGAGAGAATACCATGCCCACTGCAAAACTCAACGATCAGCTGACCCTATCCATAACGGTTACCAACCGTGCAAAATCAGCGGCGTGGTACACCACTCATTTGGGGTTTGAGGAAATCATGTCCATCGATGAGGCAGGCTGGACCGAAATGAAAACCACAGTTCCCGGTGTCACTCTGGGACTCGGTGACACAGACAAAGCGTCGCCTGGAAACTGCGTGCCTGTCTTTGGCGTTTCCGATATCAATGAGGCGAGATCCGCGCTTGAACAACAATCAGTCACGTTTGATGGTGAGACAATCACCATGGAAGGAATGGTCAGTATTGCAACCTTCTATGACCCCGATGGCAACGCGATGATGCTGGCTGAGGACTTATCCGGTTCCACCGAGTAAATTCAGCTGCGATAACTGGCAAGATTCATCAAAAGAGCTGGTTAGACTCGTATGTCAAATCCCAGATCAACGTCGCATCCCGCTTGCCTACCGCTTGCCTACCGCTTAAGCCTCAATTTTCTGTTGGTATTTCACGAAGAAGGATATTTGCATGATCAGGAGGTATACCTAATGGCTTCAATCGTTCGACAATTGATCGGCAGAGATTCTTTTTGGCTCCCAGCGAACGACCATGAAAACAGTCAATACTAATGTGCGTATATAATTCAGGATGCTTCTTCCATGGCGGACAAGCAAAGCAACTCGGATCATGGCTTAACGTGAAGTCGGTGTCATGAGTTGGCTTGGTTATCTCATGATGTGCTATTAGATTCCGGCCACACCGTTCCTGATCGCGTTCATTCTTGGCCCGCTACTGGAGGACAACTTTCGCCAGGCCATGCTGATGTCAGGAAGCAACCCCATGATTCTGTTTCGCGGCCCTATTACCTGGTTTTTCTGGCTGGCAACTCTGGTGACTGTTTTTGCTACCACACGAAGCATTTTCAGCAAATCTACTCAACCGCAGCCGAGTAGCCATTAGCAGAAACTCTTCAACTACTCATTTTCTGTTCCTGCCGCTCCTGATCAAAATCAGAGAAATCGACACCCCGCTCGCTGGAATAGATTCGTAGCTCGCGCAGTGTATTGACAGTTCCGCTCATGTGACCTGCCACCGATCTCATCAAGCTGGTAGCCACCGTTGCATCGTTTTCAATGATGGCCATCAGTTCTGTCGCACCGATGCGTAAAAACAGACTGTCTTCCAACGCGACAAGAGCTAGAGGACGTTTTTCATTGATTATGATCGACAAGTCCCCTATCAGTCTTCCAGGCGTTATTTCTGAGACCAGTCGCGGCGCTTGATCGGCCTCTTTCCAATACAAGCCGGCAGAGCCTGAAATGCACAGAAAAGCAGCATCGGCATCTTCGCCCACGGAAAAGATCGTCTGACCAGACGGCGCCTTGTACCATTGCGCACCAAAGGCCAGTAATCGCTGTTGCTTGCGATCCAGTCCACCAAATAGATTGCCCTTGGCGATCTCGGAAATTTTCCGGTTAAGATCCTGGCTGGCATCATGGTCCAGTGCTGGTTCCTGCCGCACACCGCCATCAATTCTCCCATCGACAATTTCAATATACAGATCGTAGCTTTCCGGACTGAGAATCTGGCTCTCTATAAAAATCTTGGTTGCCTCAGGCATCAGATCACTGACACGATCCCTCATCAGCTCACGCGCCTCGCTATCATGACTAGCCAGAGAATTGCCAAGAATAAGTATGTCAGGCTTCTTGATCCCTGCCCGACTGAAAGCCACACGCTCTCTAAAAACCGCGGGAAGGTTCTCTCCGCCAGTCGATGTGACCAGATCATAAATGGATTCTGCCACAAGCCTTCTTAATCCCTGCTCACCCAGCACGTCAACGACCACATCTTCGATCATCTTCTCCCGCGCACCAGCCATACCCGAAACTCGTCCAAACAACGCATTCCCCATAACCGACATTATTGGTATGAATTTGTCCGGATCGATCGATTCAAACGTATCCGACAGTGCTTCCACCATCTGAAGGGCACTCGTTTTACGAATTTGAACAACACGCTCTTTAAAAGCATCGCTGAAAGCGGGTCCAATCTGCTCAGCCGAGAACGCAAACGGCACCGTCAGCATCAAGGCATAGTCTTCAGACGGAAGAGCGTTGTCACCAACTTCACGACGCTTGTTGATGATCGCACCCAATCGTTGATACAGTAGTTCGTCCATATTCAAACGTCTGAATAGGGGGTGATCGGTACCGTCAGCACCAAACGTTGCTGTCAGACTCTCAACCATTGTGACTGACATTTGCATGAGCTCATCTGCGATACCGTGCTCATGAATGATGCGCAAGAAGCTCTTGTCTTGTGACAACGCAACCTGAGTCAACGGACTCGTGGGCAAGGCATATAGCAGGTTACTGCCCAGAGGCGATACAGGGTTGAATTTGTCAGGGTGAAATCGATGGACAACATCATCAAGACCGCTGTTTGCCAACCGCTTCGCGATTTCAGGTCTTATACGGACTATCTCACTGGCGAGTTTCTCATGCACATCTGTTTTGAGACGCGTATGCAATGCTCTTCGAACCATGAAATCGTCAGTACCCATCGCCTGAACCAGCTCAAACCACCAGTCGCGAATCTCATCGGAGGTGTGAAAGCCAGCAACAGTGGGGTCTAACCAATCCGTGTCAAAAGCATCTGTACTGTTACCGGATTGCTCAGCCTTTAAACGAAACAAATCGACATCTGCCTGAATACTCTCTTCCTCAACAGGCTTGTTCTTGAAAGGCATCATGATATTTTCACCGAGCGTACCCTGCAGAATATGAGGGTTGGAGTGGGCATAACCGATACGGCTGGCAAGCGTCACTTGATGAATTGTATTCAATTCCTGTCCGGCTATAACCACAGAACCATGGTGTGGAATAACCTCTCGCGTAAGCAGATCTGCAAATGCCAAGGCTGCAGACTCGCTGCCTGCCTTTATGCCTACACGGGCTCCCTGCGGAATAACCAGATTAATATCTTCAAGCACCATGCGGCCCTCATCATCGCGGACGGTCACATCCTTTATTTCTATGTCCCCTTTTAAACTGGGTGCTCCACTGGGCGTACCTTCAAACACGTTATCGTCCACCAATGAGTCAGGCGCAAAACGCTCGGTTACCGCGTCCCAACGCAAGGCCACATCCTGAGTGGTGTTATAGAACGTCAATAACTCTTTCCATGGCGAAGACATATCTTTAAAAGCTGCCAACGCTGCCACTAGCGCTCCAACGGTAATGTGCCCCTTGATGGCCAGATAGCCGCCAACCGAGTAGAAAAAAAATGGCGTAAGCTGATTGATGAAATTATTCAGAAACTTCATGAAAAACTTTTTCTGGTATATCTCAAAACGAATGTCGTACAGATTACCGAGGCGGTTGGAGAAAAGAGACATCCGGTATCTCGATCCGCCATTGGTTCGGATATCACTCACCCCTGCAGCGGTTTCACCGATGTCCGCTGCCAACTTGCGCACTTCCTGTATTCGTACTTTGTTCAGCACATTGATTTGGCGCTGCAAAACAGGAATCAACCAGGCTTGAAGGGGTATGAGCGCTATTGCTGCCAGCCCAAACCAGACACTCTGCGCAAATAGAAAAATCAGGATTGTGATCATCTGACCGGCCTGGAGAATGGGCTGCGAGACCATATCGCCCATGATCCCCCCGAGCGGCTCTGCTTCGGACGTCACCATTGAAACCAGCTCACCTTGACTGGTGCGTCGGAAATAAGGTTTTGGAAACCGTAAAACTCGAGTCAGCAGCTGATATCTGAATCGTCGCAGCAACCGTTCGGCCAATACCCCTTTCATGGTATTCAACCTCATCTTCAACAGTCCGTTTGCCAGAACAGCGATCAAGAATCCAGCACATAAAATGAGGAGAAACTGTACCTGGCTGAACGTAGCTCCCAAGAGAGTTACAGGCTCTCCGGACCCACTGATGGCGTCATTGATGATGCGCTTGGGTAGCTCAAGTGACACGTAGAGAATCGGAAAGGTCAATAGCGTGACTAGCAGCAGAATGATCTGGTCCCTCCTGGAGTGCTTCCAGATGAACCTGAATATGCTCTTTTCCATGTTCTGCATGTTTTAAAACCCCCGACAATATCGATACGATACTCCGCCCGGGTTTACCTGTGTGGTTTCCCGGGCCGATCGTTACTGGGCACGACTCACTTGTTCAGACGCCCACCCTTGAGTTGTTGTAGAATTTAGGGACTACACGAAAATCTTTGAAGCCAATCGTGAAGTTATCAAGGATCCTGACTTGATCTATCCCAGTCAGAAGATTCGCATCCCGGGTGGAACTGCACCGGCGGCGTAATAACGAACGGCTCCCAGGCTCGAGTACAGTAACGGTCTACCTTAACCAGGTAGACCGGTCTAAAACCGGGCGCCGCAGTTGCTGATATCAGAATGCTGGAGTCGCAGGATGCACTCCAGTTAGCTTCGGCTCATATCGTGATTTCTGAGGCGGAGTGGCCTTGAGGCTACAGGCAAGGATCTTGAAACACGCCAAAAATCGATCAGCTATTTTGACAATAAACCCTACGGGCAAACAATGCCTACCGATGGTTTGTTATTCACTACGGTATTGCACCATCCGATGCTTTTACCCGAGTATGCGTAGAATATACCTCACAAAACACCCTGCCTGAAAACCCTTGAGGATACTGCTTCAGGCTTTGCGGACAGTCTCGCGAAGTAGCGAATAAAACTGTACCAATTGATCTGGATCAATGGTTTTGTTAGAGAGATTTGTCATTATTTAGTGAGTGCTATACTTCGCGTTGTAACCATGCGCAGTGAGGCCTTGTGCGTGCCACTAAATCCTGAGCTGTACTGAGCTCGTTTTTTAGTCATTTGCTGCCGAATCTTTGCGAGTCGATACGAGCTGGCTCAACGTCTGTTTAGAGTAAAACCATCGAGATGAGTTGCACGTGCCTATGATCTCTGAATTAAGCCATCGTGAACGACTTCAGGCACAGTGGATAACCGGTTTAGTCATGCTCGCAGGCTTGCTACTAGCGATCGCTGGTCGCGACAACATCATTGCAGTGCACGGCATCGCAGCCGCTCTGTTTGCTGGCTTCTTTTTTCAGCTGGTATACAGAAATCGTCACAACCCTGAACCCTCGACCGAGAGGCTTGCTCAATACTACGACGACCCTTCCAAGTTTGGTATTGTTGTCTCGCTGGTCTGGGGCGTTTTCGCCATGGGTGTGGGTGACTGGCTAGCGTGGATGATGGCTTACCCCGACTTCACCTTCGATGCAGCCTGGGCCAGTTTTGGCCGTATGCGTCCGGTCCATACCACCGGTGTGATCTTTGGATTTGGTGGTAACGCTCTGATAGCCACCTCTCTACACGTTGTTCAACGAACCAGCCGCGCCCGGCTACCCGATCAGATCAGCCCGTGGTTTGTATTGTTGGGTTACAACCTGTTTTGTCTACTTGCCGTGATCGGCTACCCGTTAGGCATTACTCAGTCCAAGGAATATGCCGAACCTGAATGGTACCTGGACATCTGGCTGGTCATTGTATGGGTAACCTATCTCTTGCTGTACCTGAGAACCCTGGCAAGGCGACAGGAACCGCACATCTATGTTGCCAACTGGTACTACCTCGCATTCATTCTTGTCGTTGCAGTGCTGCATATCGTCAACAACCTTGCCATGCCCGTCGGGCTCGGGTTCGATAAAAGCTATTCACTGTTTGCAGGAGTGCAGGATGCTATGACGCAGTGGTGGTATGGCCATAATGCCGTTGCGTTCTTTCTGACGGCAGGATTCCTCGGCATGCTGTACTACTACTTGCCAAAAACCGCTGGCAGGCCCATCTACTCCTATCGCATGTCTATTATCAGTTTCTGGGGTATTACCTTCATGTACATGTGGGCGGGCTCACACCACTTGCACTACACCGCTTTGCCTCAATGGGTACAGACTCTGGGAGTCACCTTCTCGGTCATGCTGTTGGTGCCATCCTGGGGATCTGCAGCGAACGCATTGCTGACGCTCAACGGTGCCTGGCACAAGGTGCGTGACGAACCAACCCTGCGTTTCATGTTTGTTGCTGTCATTTTCTATGGGCTGTCAACCTTTGAAGGCTCATTCATGGCCATACGCCCGGTAAATTCACTCTCACACTATACCGACTGGACTATCGGGCATGTGCACTCCGGTGCCATGGGATGGGTAGCGTTCATTGTCTTCGGATCTATATACAGCCTCGTGCCCTGGTTATGGAAACGTGAACGTATGTACTCGAAATACTTGATCGAGATGCATTTCTGGCTAGCCCTGTCTGGCACTCTGATCTATCTGATCAGTCTCTGGAATGCCGGCATCACTCAGGGGCTCATGTGGAGAACCTATGAACCCTCTGGAGAGTTGTCCTATTCCTTTCTGGAATCGATGATCGCCATGAAGCCGTATTACATTGCCCGTGGTATCGGGGGGTTTCTTTTCTGGAGTGGTGCATGCCTGGCATTGCTCAATGTCTTGATGACTATTCGTCAAGCTCATAGAAGCGGTGTCGAAACAGTACAAACAGATAGGCTTGTCAGTGTCATCACGCCACCTGACCTGCCAGTCTCAGCGGAGCAACGCGCATGATTTTCGGTGCTCACTACAAGCTGGAAAAAAATTCGCTGGCCTTGGTGCTGGGAATCATACTGGTGTCTGGCATTGGTGGCTTTGTCGAAATTGCACCATTATTTACTATCGATGAAACTGTCGAGGCAGATCCTGACATGCGTGTCTACACGCCTCTTGAGCTGGCAGGCAGAAATATCTATATGCGGGAAGGCTGCTACGCCTGTCATTCGCAAATGATTCGTACACTTAGAGACGAAGTAGACCGGTACGGGCCTTTTTCACTGGCAGCAGAATCCCAATACGATCACCCTATGTTGTGGGGCTCAAAGCGCACGGGGCCAGATCTGGCACGCGTTGGCGACAAATATTCGGATCAATGGCATACCCAGCACCTGAACAACCCACGTGAGGTTGTTCCCGAGTCAATAATGCCTGCCTACGGATGGCTTCTTCGCAACAACCTCGATGTGGATGACTTTACAGGTCATCTGACTGCCATGAGTCGCGTGGGTGTACCCTACACAAGCGAGATGATCACCAATGCCACTGATGATGCGCTAGCCCAGGCAACACCCGAACCAGGCACAAGCGAGGGTCTCATGTCTCGCTATGGTCAAGAGACCAATGTGCGGGTTTTTGATGGAGATCCTGAGCGAGTAACCGAAATGGATGCGCTAGTGGCCTATCTGCAAATTCTGGGACAATTAACACAACTCCCCTACCAGAATGCTGATGCCAACGGAGACTTACTGGAGGTAAAACCCTGATGGAACACGAAGTCTGGGTTTATATTTCCAAATCGTGGGGGCTGCTCTACCTGATACTGTTTTTCGTGGCAGTGTTGGTCTACACGTTGCGCCCGTCAAACAAGAAAACGTTCGACAAAGCCGCTAATAGCATACTCGATGAGAAAGATAAACCATGTCAATGATCGAGCGGGACAATCATTCCGGCTACAAGACAACGGGTCATGAATGGAATGGAATCAAGGAACTGAACACACCGGTACCTCGGCTAGTGATTCTGTTCTTGATAGGAACATTTCTGTTCTCAGTCGTCTATTGGTTCCTGATGCCATCGTTTCCGCTTGTCGATCGCTACTTACCCGGGAAATTGGGAGTCAACGAGCGAGTTGCATTAGCAGAGAAAATCACTCAGGCAGACGTACAGAAAAAATTCTCCTGGACAGATCGTCTTGAAACAACTGACTTCGACGACATCGTCTACGATGATGATCTGATGGCGAAAGTCAACTTCAGCGGTGCAAGGTTGTTCGAAGACAATTGTTCCATGTGCCATGGCCGAGACGGAGTGGGTAATCTGAATTACCCCAGCCTTGCCGATCAGGCCTGGCTCTGGGGCGATGATCCGGACCACATAATGGAAACGCTACGTGTAGGCATTAACAGTGAACATCCCCAAACGCGTGTCGCCATCATGCCGGGATTTGGTGCTATCGGCGCACTTGATGAAAATGCCATCGAGAATGTCGTTGCCTACGTGCGAAACGAGGCGCGCTTGACGGTACCGGTTGAATTGATGGCACCCGATCGGCAACAGGCTGGAAAAAAGACGTATCAGACGATATGTGCAGCTTGTCATGGTCAGGACTTGCAAGGAAACCAGGCTATGGGTGCACCGAATCTGGTGGATCGCTACTGGATTTACGGCAGTGATACAGCACAAGTGATTAGCGGCGTTCACAATGGCAGACAAGGGCATATGCCGTCGTGGGAATCTCGCCTGGACACGTACCAGCGCAAGATCCTGGCACTGTATGTCACTACACTCGATTGAATCATGTCCGGTCAATCTACACCCGACAAGCCGCATTTGAACACAGGTGGCACGCGGTTCTGGCTAATCACGCTACTGGGTGGGTTCATTCTGTTTCTGGTGTTTGTGGGGTCCAGTATTGACATGGTACGCATGGCAATAAAAACCCAACCTGACTGCGTTGCGCACGAGCGAGCGGGTGAAAATAGCTCACCCGGGACTCTGGCTGCTAAATCATCGTGCTAATGGCTCGAACGGGCCCAACTGGAATTAACTAATGGATTCATTGCCAGCTGTGGAACCGCCAATACCGAGGGCGTTATCGCTGAATCGCCAACTGCGAACTGAAGTGGCTTATGAATGGCTGCGCGCAGGATGGAGTGACTTTATCAGCGAAGACCTTGCCGCAAGTGTTATCTACGGTTTGCTGGTATTCGTGATTTCAGTATTGCTTGTTGGTGGACTATTCTGGATCGATGCAGATTACGCGTTCTTCCCTGCAATGGGCGCATTTCTCGTGGTGGGGCCCGCTCTTGCCATGGGGCTGTATGAGAAAAGTCGTAGACGCATGGCTGGAGAACCTTCCAATCTTGATGATATGATTTTCGTCCGCACAAAGTCGCCATTCCAATTGTTCTATATTGGTTTGATTCTCCTGTTGCTGTGCCTCTTATGGATGCGCGCAGCAGTACTGATCTATGCCCTGTTTTTCGGATTCCATCAGTTCCCAGGCTTCGGCCCGGTCATGGTATCGCTTTTTCTGACACCTGCCGGCTGGGGTTTGCTGTTTGTGGGTACTCTTTTTGGAGCGCTATTCGCCGCGCTCGGTTTTGCCATCAGTGTCTTGTCAGTTCCGATGTTACTCAATGAGCGGATTGATGCGTTTACGGCCATGGGTGCAAGCATTAATCTGGTCTGGCACAACCTGCCCATCATGTTGACATGGGGCGGCATTGTTCTTTCAATATTCATAGGCTGCATGTTGAGTGGCCTGATAGGCTTGATAATAGCTTTCCCGGTCCTCGGACACGCCACATGGCACGCCTATGTAGCCATACGCGGTACACCTGAAGAGCCTGTGTTTGGCCCGGCAATCGTAGAAACGACAGCCTGAAGTGCAGGTAGATGACCAGATTTCGTAAAAACGTCAGTGCAATCAATCTGGCATCCCGAGAAATCGATACTGGTACTCTGGAAATAGAGCTTGCTGTGCCTGACATACACTGTGCGGGGTGCATCAATACGATAGAAAAAGCACTGCTTGCTGAGCCGGATGTTGATCATGCTCGCGTTAACCTCACCACTAAGCGTGTTCGAGTGCGTTGGAAGACTGATAAAGATACGCCTGACCTGATCCACATCATGGAACAGGCGGGTTTTAGCGCGTTAATACCAGATCCTGGCCTGCTGGAAACAGGCAATGATGAGTTGAGAAAACACATACTGGCGCTAGCCGTGGCCGGATTTGCCGCGGGCAATGTCATGATGTTGTCACTATCCGTCTGGTCGGGTGCGGATCAACACACGCGTCACCTGTTTCACCTGATTTCTGCAGCTATTGCATTACCAGCGCTATTATTTTCCAGCCGTATTTTCTTTGTATCGGCCTGGCAAGCCCTACGTGTTGGTCGAACCAACATGGACGTTCCAATCTGTGTCGGTATCGTGATGACCACACTGTTGAGTATTTACGACATGGCGCAAGACGGCAAACAAGTCTATTTTGATGCCGCAATCATGCTCGTGTTTCTTCTGTTGATCGGGCGCACTCTTGAAGTACGCATGCGAGGAAAAGTCCGAAGCGCCGTTGACGATCTGGCAAAACTCCAGCCTGCAGTCGCTCAAACTGTTCCAGTTGGTAACCCCGAAATCGTGACGGTACCGGTACAGCAGCTGGAACGTGACGATATCCTTCAAATCGGTCAGCAGGAAAGAGTTCCTGTCGACTGCAGAGTTCTGTCGGGAATTTCGTCAATCGATACCTCGCTGATCACGGGAGAAAGCTCACCGGTTCGCGTCTGCACCGGGAAGATACTGTACTCCGGCAGTCTTAACCTGGATGGGGTGTTGCGTGTCGTCACTCTAGAGCGAGTAGAGGATTCCTTTCTCGCGAAGATAGAACGACAGATTGACGAGGCGGAAATCCAAAAAGGTCGCTATCAACAACTGGCTGATCGCGTTGTCAGCTACTACACACCGTTTGTTCATTTCGTCGCTCTGCTGGGTTTTATCCTATGGATGTGGTTCAGTGGAGACTGGCATCGCGCAATTACAGTCGGTATTACGGTACTTATTATTACCTGCCCCTGCGCACTGGGCCTCGCTGTACCTATCGCCCGTGTCATCGCATCTCATCAACTCGTCAAGTGTGGTGTACTGATGAAAAACGGCGCTGCTCTAGAACGACTGGCCATGGTCAGCAAAGTCATATTTGACAAAACCGGAACACTAACGTCAGACCAGACGCAACTTTGTATCGACAAGAGCCGGTTTGACGAGCACACGCTTCCAATAGCTCAATCACTGTGCCGAGGTGCTGAGCATCCTTATGCCAGAGCAATAATCGGGTTTCAATCAGAGGCGTCGTTATCGTCGCAACCCCCCACCTGGGAACATTGGCATGAGGTTCCCGGCGAAGGCATTGAAGCTAAACTCAACGGCGATCTCTACCGTCTCGGTAGAGCTGACTGGGCTATCCAGCAGCAACAGACTAATACAATAGACACAAACATCACCTACGGATCCACATCCCTGACTAAAAACGGGCAGCCTCTAGCTGATTTTACATTTGAGGACCGTGTTCGGGAAGGTGCTTCTGACTGCGTGAAACGCCTTCTACAGCAGGAGCTTTCTCTGGAGATAATGTCCGGCGACACCACGGGCCCAGTGAGTCAGATCGCCAAGTCACTTAACATATCCCGTTTTCAAGCAAGCGTCAGGCCCGGTGACAAGCTCAATGCTGTTGATCAGTACCAGTCCGTTATTGATCAGCATGTATTAATGGTGGGAGATGGAATAAACGATAGTCCGGCGTTAGCAGCTGCATCTGTTTCCATGGTACCCGGCACCGGCGCTGACATGACCAGAAAAATGGCTGATTTCATTTTGTTGAATAATACCTTGACCGCAATTCCAGATACTATCGCCATGGCGCGTAGGTCACGACGCATCGTAAAGCAAAATCTGACTCTGGCAGTGGGCTACAACGTCGTGGCTTTGCCGCTTGCCCTGACGGGAGTCGTGACGCCATTGATCGCCGCTGTTGCCATGTCGGCATCATCGGTGCTGGTTATCGGCAATTCACTTCGTCTCGCCTCTGCCGGTACCCAAGCAGTTTCATCGCGTTCGGGGCATCATTCTCTGTTGGCTACACCCGCATGAATTATCTGTTCCTGGTACCCATTTCCTTGATGCTGGCGCTGATTGCTCTATTTGCGTTTCTGTGGGCTCTGAATAGCGAGCAATATGAAGATCTTGACGGAGCTGCAGAACGCATCCTGATTGATGAGGACACCCCTGTCGCAGCTCAAACTACACCATCAGACAATGTCAAGAATTAGTCAGTGAGCTTGGCACAGTTCATTGCCGTTTGCCAACGCTCCAAGTGAGGTCAGATCGTCGACGATAATCTCGTTACTTGATAACAATCTGATTACGCCTGCTTGTTTAAGGCGGGTAAAGTGCCGACTGACTGTCTCGACGGTCAGCCCCAGATAATCCGCTATATCACACCGTTTCATTGGAAGGTGCAGGTAGATTTCAGAGCCATCGGAAGTGGGGCTGCGGCGGGCAATACTCAATAGAAATGATGCCAGTTTCTCAGCAGCCGTTTTACGCCCCAGAGACAATAATTGCTCTTTTGTATTGGCTAGTTCCGTTGCTGTGATCTGCAGTAGAGTTTTTCCAAAACCTGGCTCGCTCATGATGAGGTCATCAATCTCATTCGACGGGATGCTTCTGACAAATGATTGACAGAGCGCCTCAGCATGATTCAGATGCTGTCCGGCACACTCGATACCCAGAATGTCACCTGGATAGGCAAACGTGCAAATCTGTCGTCGACCATCTGACAACAGCTTGTATGTGCCAATAACGCCGGACATCACGAGATAGATGTATGACTGAGCCTCGCCTTCCTGATACACGTGTTCATGCACAGAAACCTGACGATCAATGCACTTGTTAGAACTTATGCCTAGCGTCGAGAGCTTGCAAGTATCCTCCTTAGGGAAAATCGACTCAAAAGATGTGGCAAAGAATGACGACTGAGGAACGGATTGCATACGATCTCAAGGCTCTGTTCTGGCTGGCGTACTCAACGCCTGGGTGCCCATAAGAGCATTGGCACGACATCAAAATATCATCGGAGTGTCTCCAATCTGGTGCATTTGTATAGTTTTGTAACGAGGTAATCGTCGGCGCATTACTTCGTCGGAATCAAGCTTGACAGCGTGCTCTTTGGAAAACACGCTGCCGATCAAGTCAGCACACAAGGTATGAGTGAATTGGGCAAGTCCAGTGGATTTCCACGTTACTTGTCATCGCCGTAGTCACTTTGTAGTCCCTCTCGAACGAACTGACGAACTATCCCCACCACTGGGCAGGAAATAATTCAGTTTGATTGAACCGGTTTTCAGTAAGTTGGTACTCACTTTCTACAACCCGGCCTTTTCTTGAAGGTCGCCCCGTAGAAAACGTCTTGGAATCAAACAATGGATCTGTCACTCATTTTAGGATTTGCCGCAATGGCTGCAGTCATCGAGGTCAGCCCGGGACCCAACTTTCTACTAGTGCTGAGAAGCGTGCCTACTTTTGGTAAAACAGGAGCCTTCGCTAACTGCATCGGATTCGCCACCTCGTATCTACTACACGGAGCACTGGCGATCTTCGGTGTGTCAGCGCTTATTGCGGCCCAGCCAATTCTGCTTCTGGTCATTCAAGTAGCGGGGGCCTGCTACCTTCTCTATCTGGGCGTGAAAGCGCTGTCACCTGCCAGGCAATCTCGAAAAAATCCGAATTCGCCCTCACCGCCCGTCGACATACTACTCCTGCATAACACAGTTTGCATTGATGGAAACTGTTCGATGGCTGATGACAATCATGATCATCTGGCTAAAACTCCAGCAGCTATGAACAGGTCCAGCCCGAGCCTCGACATTGTACTTGATGAAGACAGACCACAGAGCGGTGTACAAGGTTTATCGGGTTGCTTTACACAGGGCGTGCTAATCAGCGCTTTCAACCCTAAAATTACCTTGTTCTATGTTGCAGCCTTCCCCCAATTCATTCTGGCGGGTAGTAATGCCGTGTCTAATTCATTCTTTCTGGTATTGATACATGTAGCGATCTGTGTCTTCTGGACAACCCTTGTTGCTCTGGTGCTGAGCTACTTGCTGAACAGAAACAGCAACTTTGATCTCGTGGGTAAGCTTAACGTTGTCAGCGGAATAGCCCTAATCGGTCTATCAATGACTTTTTTCACGAGTGCTGCACAGGCTATCTGAAATCGAACTGTTTCCGAAATCGCTTCCACTGAAGGTGACTTGCCGCTTTAGTCCAGTACAGATGGTCTTGACAATAACAACCTATCCGATACGGCTAAACATCGGTTATTTTCATCTGGACACCTGTGGTAGTTTGACTATGGATAGTGCTATTCGGCAGTGGGAGGTTTTAATGAAAGTTTCTAAATGCGTGACGCTGTTGTGGGCGTGCCTTTTTCTCTCGGCATGCCAGACCACAGGGGATGCCGGGAAGTCTCAAGGCGCTGTAACAGATCAGACATTTGGTCATTACGCCGAGAATCTTGAACCCAATCTGATTTTGATTACCCTGACAACCGATTACTACGCCCTTCTTACTCAGAATGAAGCGGTTCCAGTAAACGGTGATGTACCCGCACCTTATGCAAAGTTCATCGATACGCTTGAGTCCAGATACACGCTTAAACGTGTCGCTAACTGGCCTCTACAAACTATTGACGTGTTCTGCGTGGTGTTCGAAATCAATAATTCAGAGGAAAGGCAACGGGTTATTGCTGCCTTGTCTAGCGAAGAAGGCGTTGAAACAGCTCAGTTAGTACAGTCATTCGCCATTCAGTCTGAACCCTACAACGACCCGTACTTATCGTTGCAGCATGGTTTTCACTCAATGGAGGCAATCAACTCTCATCAATGGTCACGGGGCAAGGGTGTTCGAGTCGCCGTAATCGATACGGGATTGGATACCCATCATTCAGAAATCTCATCAAGTACTGAATCAATGAAAAATTTTGTTGACGGGGATGAAATCAGTTTTCGTTCTGATGTACACGGTACAGCAGTAGGCGGAGTCATCGCAGCCGACTCCAACAACGATACCGGCATGGTGGGAATCGCCCCAGATGCCATGTTACTGGCACTCAAGGCCTGCTGGCATATTGATGAGCAGAAGAATACTGCTATTTGCAATTCACTCACACTGGCAAAAGCCCTGAACTATTCTATCCAGCAAGGCGTTGACATCATCAACCTGAGTTTAACAGGCCCCCCTGATCCCATCCTTGAGAGACTCGTCTTACAGGCGCTGGCGCAAGGCATAGTCGTGATCGGAGCAAAACCTGTCCACGATAACAAAGCGTTTCCGACATCGATATCGGGTACGATTGTGGCGGATATGCCCAACACAAATCGAACACAAACGATTAAGGCTCCCGGGCGACGTGTATTGAGTCTATTACCTAATGAGCAGTATGACTTTTTTAATGGCAGCTCATTCTCAACCGCACATGTAACCGGACTTACTGCGCTGGTTCTGGGTATATCGCCGGCTCTCTTACCCGCCGATATACAGATGTTGCTGGAGCAAACAGCCAATGTTGAAACCGGCGAAATAAACGCCTGCAAAGCGGTTGAATGGGCCAGAAAACATGCCGATAACTCGCTTTCGGATAGCGACTGTCTATAACAGGGCTATCCTGCTCGCCCGATTCAAACATTACCAGCAACGTCAGCTTTCAGCCAGCTCCCGTTTCAACTCATCCTTGTTGATTCGATTCTGGTCACTCTGTACCAGAGGCAAGGACTTTCGGAACACGATTCGGGTTGGAACCATGTAAGAGGCCAAATGCTGTTTCAGCTCAAAGGTAATCTCTTTTTCAGACATCTCACTGGTTGCTGAATAAACCATGACAATCTCTTCTTCAATCTGTGGATTGTCCATGCCAAATACGGCGCATTGATGTATCTGGGGCAGGTGCCGCGCGACTACCGATTCCACCTCAAACGGTGAAACCCGGAAACCACTGGTCTTGATCATATCGTCACGCCGATAGGCGAAGTAGAAGTACCCTTCTTCATCCTTGTAGACATAGTCTCCAGTGGCCACTACAGTTTCGTCCGCTAACTGCCCTTCCAGATCCAGCACATTGTTGAGAATCTGAACCGACTTGAACCGCTCAGCAGTATCTGCCGGGGCATTCCAGAACCCCCGGTAAATATACCCACCGCGATGAATAAGCTCCCCTACTTCTCGGGGAGCACATTCCTGCCCGTCCTCGTTGATAACGTACAGTTCTACATCAGGAATCGCTTTACCAATGGAATCTGGTCTTATCCTCGTCTGCGACGGATCAAGATAGGTGGAGCGGAACGCCTCTGTCAGACCATGCATGGAATAAAAACGGGCGTTTCTAAAGGCTTTCTCGCAGTCGCCAATCATGCGTGCCGTTACATTGCCACCCGACGATGTGATCGTTCGCACCTTGTCGAACAACTCAACGCTGGGTAGCACGTACATGTCTTCGTCAAACATCTGGGAGATATTCACCGGCATGAGTGGAAGCACGGTGACCTGATCATTGATAACGTGATTAAAAAAGTCTTCTGGCAAGATAAAGCGATGTAGCGCCAGAGTGGCCTTGTTCAGCAACGCACAAAATATCTGGTTCAGCCCATAGTCAAGGTTGAATATCAACAAACCGGAAATCACATCGTCTTCATTCAATTCCAGATACTGCGATACCACACGTGCAGAATCAATCAGGTTGCGATGAGATATTACAATGCCTTTCGGCGTACCCGTCAAGCCAAACGAATAGGTTATAACGGCATTATCATGACCGTGAATATCGCAACTGAATGACTTGTTGTAATACTTGAAAATCTCCTCAAATGACGGGATATCCTTGTCAACAGTTTCGATGGATACGATATGGCCTTCGAAGTTAATTTCCTCGATACTCTTGAGCTTGAGTTTGTCGGTGATCACACACTGAATATTGCAATCATTGATGATGTATTCTACTTGCTCGGGCTTGAGCAAGCGGGTAAGCGGCACAAGGATGTAGTCGGTCGATAGAATCGCCAAAATGGCAATAACCTGTGAGACATCCTTGTTGGTGTAAATTCCAATTCTGCTACCCTTGGGCAAATCCAGCTCCTGAAGATAGAACGCTACCTGATCTACCCGAGATAACAGATCAGAATACGAAAGCTCCTTCTCCTTGTGAACAACCGCGATTTTGTCCGGGTTGAAAGCAGCTGCGTTGTCCAGCAGATTTCGTATACAGTTTATTGACATGTAGCATGCTCCCTTGCGCCGAGTGTCCAGATGTCGTAGTCGGCATCCAGCACGGTAACGGGCTTGTGATCTGAATTCAGAATTTTTCGATAGAAAAACGCCACCACATCTTCAATATCTTCCGTATTGAGCACTTTGGTTATACCACCAGTAAACACGATGGAATTCATGGCCAGAAGCCTCAGTGTCACATAGGCGGGTCTGTAGTGAGACATCTTGCTTAGCACCAGAAATATCGCCAACTGCATCAGAATCTTTGTCGCCTTTTCACTGTGTTCGTTATAGATGTTCTCAGTGACCTTGAGATGCATGAGCAGCTCATAGGAAAACTCGTTGTTCTCGGCGGTGAATATCAGCGACTGCCTGGATTTGAACACACCCAGTTTCTTGAAAACCATGCGGTCGTGCCCTTGTTCGGTAACGATGTTGTCACTCACCAGATCTTTGGAGTAGTGAACATCAGTCGTTGCACCGCCAATATCAAGCAGAATGAAAGGATCTGTGACAGAGAAAGATTCACTGATCAATGGCAAGGACTTGTTGACGACATAGGGCGTTGGGTAAATCTGATTACCGGTAATCTGATACAGATCCTTGATGTCCTCCTTGCCTTCTATATCTTGCTGATACAGATTGGTGAGGTATTCTTTCAGATGCTTCTCAACGATGTGCAAGCGATCATCAATAATATTTGGCAGCACAACCAGCCGATCTACATCTGATGCTATCGCTTCAGCATCCGGTGCATTTCCAACATACACGACGTTAGAATAGTTCAGCTTGGCCATGTAGCCACTGAGGCGATCATCGAACAAACTGCCGTTGGAGTCTATGCCACCCACGATGATCACGACATCGATGAGATCACTGGGAACGGAATAGTCCTCTATATCCTGGAAGACGATAGAGTCAATGATGTTAATACCCGCGTTATAAGCAATGTTGCTTGCGTATTTCAGAGAATAGGAATGCGTTAGACCGATAATCAACGTGCTCAAACCGCCGTTGGCCGAAGAACAGATATGAATATCCTTCGCCTCGAACCGCTCTACGGTGTCGCCACACTTGTGCGTTAGATCGTCAAGTATCTGTTTATTGAAATCCCGGAAGTGCTGTTCTATGGACTCACTGGTACTGACTTTGAAGTACGTGCTGCCAATGTCAATCAGCAGCTTTTCGTTGTTCGTACTCACTGCATTATTCCTATGTCTTTGATGATATCGTTAACGATACCGGTGGTGTCCTTGTCGAGGTCACAACAGGACTTCTCGTAAGCAAAGCAGCGATCGGGGATCGGCACATTACCGCGCTCGATAATCCGGATATTTTTCTCGGCGTCCCTGATGGTTATCATCTTGTTGTGATTGATGATATGCGGTGAAAATGGCACATCAATGATCCCGTTCTTTATCGAGTTGAACACTTTGCGCCAGAGCGTATCTGCCGGATCGTTGAATACAGCTTCCATGATGGCAGCTACCTCAGCGGTCAGAATCTCCTCTTCCTGTTCATCCGTGATGGCGGGCAAGCCACCCAGGATGCCTAACGTGTACTGGGTATTGGCAACGGTTTGTGCATTGGCTTCCTTGGTAGGGATACCAACCGCCTCCTCACGGGTTTTAGTGATGATCTTGTCAGCACCACACATCGACGCTATCACCGTAGACATGTTGATCAGCTGATCGGCTGAATCCCGGTTCATCGGGAACGCCCCCATCCATTGGTGATACACAAGATGAATGCTGGCGTCCTCGCAACCTATCTGGGCAGCATAGTAATCGGCAAGCTTGCGGGTGACTGTGCCTGTCACAATGTCCTGAATCATGGAGCCTTGCTGTGCGAAAGACACCGAGAACGACTTAACGCCTTCCTCGAGTGACAGCATCATCTCCAGCAGCTGAATGACAATCGTGATACAGGGTGGTACCAGTGTGGCAGTAAGAGGCCCGAAAGACTCTCGATTAATGGGCTTGTTAAGCGTTGAATAATCAGCACACACCCGCTCCACGTATTTCCAGTATAAGAACGCCTTGTCGAGCGGAAAATTCTTGGAATACGGCAGCAAATATGTGATGGGGCCACCCTCGATTTCGAATATGCCAGAGGCAATGGCGATTTCTATCAACAGCCGGGCATCTGGTGTACCGTGTCGCAGGCTCACCGGATGATTGAAGTGCGTCATCATCTTGCGTGTACTGCGATACCCGTGGTTGACCAGCGGATAGCCATTGAGCATGTCAACTTCATTGGCCTCGCTCAACCGCAGCATTTTCTTGGCGGTAGCGTAGTCATTGAGCCGTGTATTCGAATCAATGGTTAGAGGCAGCACGTCAACATTGGCCTCTACAAAGAACTCGTACAAAGCGAACTGCTTTTCATAGGTGGGAAAACCACCACGCGGCTGGACCAGCATTTTCTCGCGCTTGTCAAAATGATGAGAGATGAACAGCTTCTCATCAGCACCTCTGACAAATTCACGAACCTCATCGAAATCGAAGGAATCGACGTTCTCGTTACCGAGGATGATTTCTCGTTCTTCCTGAAGCTGGCTCATGAGCCTGTGTTTTCCTGTAACGAGGTTTGTTCCTGCAGATAGTCTTCGAGCATATCCAGACCTGTATTCAGATCCACTTGATGACAGACCAGGTCGAAGCCGTAATTCTTGTAACGCGGGATGATATCTTCGGCATTGCCACTACCCACAGTGAGATTGCCACCAATCATCATGATGAGGTTGTCGAGGCTCTTGTATTTGGCCTTGAGCAGCTTGACTTCACGCGCCCACCCTTCCGCTTCACCGTTGAGCGATGAAATCAGCATGATGTTGGCACCGGTTTCCACCGCCGCATCGAAGAACTCCTCCAGATAGGTATTCACGCCCAGATTGAACACCTCATAGCCTCTCGCGTTCAGCGACAGGTCCATCAATCGATTGGCCACAACATGAATATCGTTGCCAATCACACCCGTTACGACTTTCATCTTTCACGTGCCCTTTATCTAGCGGGGCATAGTATCAAATGCCCCCCTGCGCGGAAGAACTAAGGTGGTAAAATCTTGCCAAGCGGCCGTGCCAGTAGGCCCTTGAATCAACTTGGAGAGTACGGAATGGCCGATTACACTGCAGATTTCTGCGACACCTACCCTGACAAGGTCAGCTTGCTCGGTCCCGGGTACTCAAGCTACGGCGGCGCAGATAGGTGTCAGGGAACGGTAGTCACTATCCAGTTGAACCTCAACAACAGCGATTTGATCACACTATTACGTGATGAGGACGGGCAAGGCAAAGTGGTTGTCGTGGATGCAGATCAGGCCTACTACGCCATTGTGGGCGAAAAACTGATGCAATTTGCCGAGAAAAACGGCTTCGCCGGTATCATCGTGAACGGTTACATCCGGGATACGGTTCAGATCAGCGACATTCCTGTTGCGCTCTATGCGCTAGGGACCTGCTCCAGAAAATCAATCCCCGTCAGCCAGGGTATGCGAGATATCCCGCTCTCCTTCGGTGGGGTGACCTTCCACCCTGGTGATTACGTGTACGCAGACACCGATGGCATTATCGTAGCGGCCGAGCCGTTGAAGAGCACATCAGGTCTAGCCGTTGGCTAGTGCTTGTGGGCCCCAGTAAGAGCTAAGCGGTAACGAGGTCCGGCAGCGTCATTCAATAGTCGCCTGACCATCCAGAAACGCGGCCAGTCTGTCGGCCTGGATCAGCTCGATATCATGTTGCTGGGCGTAGTCTCGAGCAGCAGCCGAAATCTCGCCCAACGCAACATAAAGATGCTCCGTGGCCTCAATTTTCTCACCCGCGGCAACCAGCTGCTTCAAAGGCTCTACACCGGTGTTAGCCACCTTGAAACGCCTGGTGCACAATAATATCGTGCGATTACCCCGCACCAGTTCCAGATCAGCTGCACTGCCCTTGAACACAGTCGAATCGAACCGTTGCTCCACATAGGGAGCTGCGATAGTTTCTGCAATTCTTGAAGCGGACATTTTGCGGGCAAGCTCGGACACTTCCATCACGCGTTGTTTGCTGGGCAGTCTGGATTGTTTGAATCGAGAGTATCCGGCTATGCCGAAGAACGGTAACGCACCGAAGATACCCAGAATGACGTACTGCCCGGACAGGATAACCGCACTAATTGTGATGAATGCGCAACCGACCAACACGCTGTACCACCAGGGTGAGCGCGATAGCACGGCAAACAACGAACCCTGAGCAACTTTGAACGCCATACTGCGAGTACCTTACTTTTTAGATATCCAACACGACTATCTTTGATTTCGAGCGAAAGCAACACACCGTGAATCTCTCATTCGACGCTTTTTTATTAACCCTAGGGTTAAAACATTGTATAGGCCAATATCAGGGATCTGCTTGCCGATTTTAACAGCTACTGGAACGCTCAGCGAGTTAGTCCTGAACAGTTTTTTTGCAAACTTCGAATTGGGAATGAGCCTTGTAACCGCGTTATATCACTAACATTACGTCATCTTGAAGAGAATTTATCTGCTGATTGACATCGCGCACCTTTAAAGTCATGATCGTAATGCACTCACCTGACTCACCTGACTGGCTTACAGTCGCAGCACTGGACTGGACGAGCCCTCGCGCAAGGCCTACCAGACGCAAAGCTGCTTTGGGGCGTCCCATATTCAACTTCAGCCGACCAATTGCAAGCTGTATCAGTCCCTGCACGAATTGGCGCTCAGCACTGCCAGCTGGCAGCGCCATCCAGACAGGCTCCAACACTTCATGCGCTTCCCAGCAGTAGTTGGTTTTAAGTAAATAGAGTCCAACACGAAAAGCGTCGCAACGCGCTAGTCCAGCTGCATTCAAACCCGGCTCGGCAGTTTGTCTGATAGCGTCGAAAGTGTCTTCGGCATGCCTTTCATTGAGACCGGGTAGGTATGCTTGATCAGGTAAATTTTCGAATGGCATTATGGAACAGCCCGCGGCCCTATCGCCTTTTGCAACTCAAAGTGTTGGCAAAAAGTCGAAATGACCGGAATTACTTCTGCGCTTCGCTCCAGATGCGGCGCTGGCTTGCACTCAGGAAGGATAAGCGTAGACACGGAGATCATCTGACTAATGTCTCAATGGGGGATCGACCGGTTACCAGCCTGAGACATATCGTTATCTTGCGGAGCAACTGGTGGCGCTTCCACCATGCTAGCCAACGATTCATCATCACTGTCCTCCTTTTCATCTGTCAGGGTATTTAGCACCGGTAACGGATCGACAAAACGCCAGGCTGGCAATGATGACAGCATACTGCTTAGCAATGCACCACCTCTTGTTAGCCAAAGCAGATACCCAACAGACAATCCCGTGGCGAATCCGGCAGAACTACCCAAATAGGCTTGTGAAAGCCGAACGCGCTCAAGATGATCGTCCCTTGAAGCATCCAGTGCGTTGGACACGCTATCTGAGAGATTTAAAAAGTCAGATTGCGGCAGGTTCAGTAAATCTGACAAATTATAAGTGTCTACATCGTCCAGTGTTTTTTCCTGACCCTCGCGCTGGCCAGTTACGGTTAAGCCCACTGGCTCTAATTGAAGAGACTGGAAAACGGGCAGAGGCTTGATTAACGAGTGCAAATCAATCGTCTGCACGACGTCCAAAGCAGCACTCTCTACAACTATTCTGGAAACACTTGTGGTATCCGCCGCCTCACGCTTGAGAACAACAGCTTCCTGCTCAGACGCCTGATTTGACAATGGAGGAATTGCTACTTCACTCGGTAAGATTTCTGGAATGTACACATCTTCAGCTACTGCCTCTGGCAACGCCTTAGACAGAAGCGGATCAAAGAACAGTCTCACAGGAACGGATGTCTCACCACCCCGACCGTCTGCAGCATGAACAACCACATCCAGAGACAGTACTGTTCTTTCTGTATCGATAACATGGAATACTTTATCAACCGTATCGAATCTAAGCCAATCCGGTAAAGGCTCTCCGTTTTCCAATGTTGCCGAGTAAGTTAAAAAATCTCCGTCTGAATCAACAAACAAGTTATCAGGGAGTTCGTAGTTACTGTCCTTTGACACGGTGGCATCGCCAGACAACTCAGGAGCATCGTTACGATCCTCAACTTGCAAAAACACACTGTCCTCCGCAATCGCTCCTGCCATATCAGTGGCTTTGATACGCAGGTTAACTGTCGGTTCCTGCTCGAAATCCAACGATATTGCATTCTTTAGTCTTAACTGACCTTGGATAACGATGAATCGGTCATCACTAACTTCGATCTTTGCGATATCACTCTGATCCCTATCTATTACAGATACCCTACCTGCAACAGCACCCGATGCATTTTCAGGTAAGTTGAAGTGAGTAAACTCAATAGAAAAAGAAAGATTGGCCTCTTGCGCGAACTGAATTTCAAACGTCTCAACTGTAGAATCAGTAACCCCGTCACTGACGACAAACTGGATAGTGTCCGATACTGCTTCACCACCTTGATGCAAGTACTTTACATCACCATCGAATAACTGCTGGTACGTGAACGTGTCAGTTGTTGTCGCAGATGTACCGTCTAGCTCAATGGTCCCTGCTACATGCAATGACTGGATACGGTATCGATAGTCTTCAGTAGTATTATCGACATCAATTACCGCCAGATCGGTCGTGGTAAACACATGCTCACCACCTTCCGGAATCTCGACGACTGGTCCGGTAATCAGCTCCGGCGGATCATTCACCGGCGTTAGCTGAAACTCGAACGCCTCAACCGTAGAATCAGCAGCCCCGTCACTGACGACAAACTGGATCGTCTCCGATTCTGCCTCACCACCTTGATGCAAGTACTTTACATCACCATCGAATAACTGCTGGTACGTGAACGTGTCAGTTGTTGTGAACGGTGTACCGTCGAGCTCAATAGTCCCTGCAGCAGGCAAGGACTGGATACGGTATCGATAGTCTTCAGTAGCATTATCGACATCAGATACCGCCAGATCGGTCGTGGTAAACACATGCTCACCACCTTCCGGAATCTCGACGACCGGTCCGGTAACCAGCTCCGGCGGATCATTCACCGGCGTGATCTGGAATTCAATCGCCTCAATCGATGAATCATCAGCCCCGTCACTAACAACAAAATAAATAAACTCCGATAATTCTTCACCGCTTTGATGTAAGTATTTCACATCACCATCTATTAACTGTTGATACGTGAATGTGTCAGTTGGCGCCAGCGGTGTACCCTCTAGCTCAATTATTCCTGCTACAGGCGTAGATTGGAGCCTGTATCGAAAATCTTCTGAACCATTATCAACATCCGTTACGGTCAGGTCTGTGGTAGTAAACGTATGCACACTGTTTTCCACGATTGCTACCGGTGGACCAGCGTTGAGCTTTGGTGCATCATTTTTTGCGATCACCGCGATATCGAATGCGAACTCCTCTGTGCTGTGAGTGCCATCTGACACTACGAGTAGCATCCGGTCTGTAGCGCCTTCGCTGCCATCATGCGAGTAGGCTACCTTACCAGCCTCTAAATCTGCCTGAGTAAACAAGGAAGCGTTTTCATCGCCATTAACGGTTAACGTACCGTGCAAAGGCAAACTGGAGACCGTGAACAGCAATTCCTCAGGCGGTTGTTCTTTGTCAGTGGCCGATAGATTTATCTCTTGAATGGTCACAGCAGGAGAGGCCTCATCGACCACTAGCTGATCGTTCACGGTAGCTTCCGGAGGAGAGGTCACCAGCCTAGTAGTCATACTTTCCATATCGACCACTAACTCATCGTGCACGTAGCTGCTCTCGATTGTCTGTAAGTCTGCTCCTAAAGTTGATATCTTGTTGGTTACATTTGAAGACCAGACGAGTCGCCCACTTGATTCATCAAAACTGATACCTTCAGGTTGCCGGTCAGGGGTAGTGACAAAATCTTCCCTGTCGCCTGAATCAAGATTAACTCTGGTGAGTGAGTTGTCTACACGGTTTGACCAATGCAGAAATGAAGGCGCGCCGATATTGTTGTCCGCATCAATTGAAACATTTTCAACAACCTCAGCTGGAGTCAGCGTTTGATTATTACCACTCAAATCGCTAGAACGCACCGATTCCGTCACTGTCGCAGAACCCACCTCCACCCAATACATTCGAGACAGGTCTGGACTAACCTCAATATCCAATGGATCGGCTATGTCGCTGTCTACTAGTGTCTCCAGATATTCACCCGTTTTCAGGTCATACCGATCAATACGAGGTGTGGGCTCTCTGAACGAGACATACAAATGTGCAGCCGCGCTATCAATTGCCAGAGCTCTGATTCCCTCTAGCCCATCTATACGTTCAAGCAGCGTATTTGTGCCTCCAACTCCGTCCAACGACGCCCAACTGATGTCTTCAGAATTAAATTTCGACCAGTAGACCCGCCCATTGACGTCATCAATAGCAAAACCACGGGGCCGGTCTCCGGCATCGACAACGAACTGAATATTGCTGAACTCGATGTCTGATCGGAATATCTTTCCGGTTTCATCCCCCCAGACAATAACCGCAGCGTCTGAATCAAACTCCGCAGCACCAATGTCGGATATCTGATCGCGATAGAATCCTTGCGAGTCAACAGCATCAGTGCCTTCAACCTTGCCTGCATTGATTGCAGGACTACCCGCCGAAAGCCGGTATGCATGTACTTTATCCAGACTATCGAAGGTACCTAGACCGGGATCTGTGTCATTCAGATCGTTAGCGAGTACGTTTGACTCTACATGATCGAACAGATTAAAACCTTCGCTAGTGACACCGGTGCTCAACACGCCATTTACACTGCCATTAAGCCTGTTTTCGGAAAACAAACTACCGCTAATAGTGATATTTGCGCCTGTTGCCAATATGGCGGAAGCTTCAGTAGCTGCTGTATTGAACACAAAGGTTGATCTTGTTATTGTGCCGCCTCGCTCAGTGGCTATGGCACCACCAGCCTCAGACACATTGCCGTAGAACGTAGAGTTGTCTATCTGCAGATCGCCGCTAGTTTCCTGGAAGATGGCTCCACCTTCAACCCCTGTCGCTTCATTGATCTCAAATGAGGTCCTGTCAACATGGATGTAGTCCTGACCCATGATGGCACCACCACGATCACTGGCAGTATTTCTCTCAAAATGGTTGTCAGTTGACGTAATTCCCGCTTGAGAGAACACCGCACCACCATCATTCAATGCTGTGTTGAACTGAAAGAGACTGTCTGTAATGGCAATATCTTCTAGTGAAAACGCAGCGCCACCATCATCTGACGCTTTATTTCTGAGAAACGTTGAATTGATCAGAACGCCTTCAAACTCTGCGTAAATCGCCCCTCCGGAATCATTGATCGATTCGTTATCTATCAGGGTAGCACTTGATACAGTAAATTCGCTCTTAGCATATATTCCACCGCCACTACCGTTGCTCTAGCTTTCCTGGATTGTGGAGTCAAATAGATCCAGTGTGCCCTCAACGTAGATACTGCCGCCATCGGCCCCAAGAGAACGGTTGTTGAAAAACGTCGAACTGTGCACCGAGATATCGCCCAACGTATGAACAGCACCTCCGTCATCCGCAGACACGTTATTTTCCAAAACCGTATCCTGCAAAGTCAGTGTGGATCCCACAGCGCCATTTATTGCACCACCGGTAGTTGCAGATTTCCCCCCGGTTACTTCAACTCCAACCAACGTCAAAGAAACCGAATCTGTAATATCAATCAATCTTGTGTCTTCTAACGTGTTCATGATGATGCTTCCACCAGCATCAGCGCCGTGGATGGTCAGATCATCACTCACGTCCAGATCACCATCAATACCCGTATCGTCGTCACCTATTCTGCCAAGTGCATAGGTGCCCACTAAGAGGTTAATGGTATCTGCCGAAGCGGCTCCTTGCTGCGCGGCATACACAGCCTCTCGCAGAGAGACTATCTGAGTACCTTCTTCTTGCAGGGCTTTAAGCTGGGCGAGAGTCGTTCCCAGCTCAATATCAAAGTTATCGTTCAGGATGTCTGGGGTGATATCCAGCAAACGGTGAATCCATTGGTCACGCACGCTGCTACCTACTTGCTCAGCAGTGCTGATTTTACCGGTCGAGTACTCAAGCTCCCAGTCACCTTGAACGGCTGCATGACCTGAGACGTCATTACTTGCGGCCAGATCAGCGCCGGTCAGCACAGCGAGAGTGTCAACAAAAAGTTGACCTTCATCACCTTGGGCGACGTTACAACCGAACAAGAGGATATCTGCACCTTCGATCAGCGACTCGGACCAACTGCTGATAATGCTCTGGTTTTTAATAAGTGATTGCTGATCTACCTGAGTACTACCCAGTTGAAGTTTTCCGGTAGTACCGTGTGAGAAAACCTGGACGGCATTTACATTGTCAATTTCGGCAAGCACGCTGGAGATAACCTGAATGCCGTCATCCTGTTGGCCAATGTAGAAAACATGGGTGTCATCATCTTCATGCGACTGGATGAGAATATCTGATTGCGGCAAGGAGTGATCTATAAATACAATACGACTTGATTGATGCGTGTCGGTCAGAGCATTCGAATCTGCCTGGATGTCATCTGATTCCCCAACCGTTTGAGCGTCGCTTTTAGTAGCACTAGCCAACAGTCGCTCAGTGTCGGACGACGTCAGATTGTCGAAGCTGCCCTGATAGTCATCGTCAAGCATGAAAGGTAACAGACCACTTACCGGATCAGCTGAATAAAGAATTCTTGATTCCAATACCTCAATCACAGGCAATGCCCGCTGCCTGACGCGCTTGAATCGGAAAAAGCTCATATCAAACCTGATGGATGGAGCGAAAAACGCCTCAGAAATTTGGGTCGGGTGAACCCCGCAACTCCACATAAAGCGGCATTGATCCACAATTCTTCACTATTATGTGACGCCGATATCGCGGAAATTGTGAGTTGATTCACACATTTCTATGTAATGGTTCACCTGTCTTGTAAAGCTCAAGAGTCCAGTTGCCGTTCGATTTGCGCGCCCGCTATCGCGCACGTAAGCCTCCACTGACGCTTTTACTATCGAAAAATGAAGCGGACTGCTAGCTAGAGCTTGTGCAGGAGTTTCAAGGCTCGTGGTTCGCGGTATTTCGTCTCTTCAGGCACTGAAACAGGCGTTGGTATTTATTTCAAATGAAACCCCAAGCAACTCGAGTCGCTGTACTTTGGTTGCTCAGCTTGTGGCTGTGAAGGCACCTTCATGAGTGGCAAGTGCAAACCAAGTGCAAACATTGATAGGTAACGCAATATGGGCGAAGTAGGGTTCGTAGTGGTACTGGCAGCAGTAACGTTTGGATTAGCAGCGTTGTGGGCATGGCGCACCAGGAAAAAGGCGATGAAAGGCTTGCCGAAAGATCACCGACTCAAATAAATGACGATATCGGCAGATGTGATTTACGCAATCACGTCTCCAGGGTTCTTTCAAGGTCCATTTGCCTATCGCGTCTCGTTTGCGGGATTGTTGTGTGATCAGATGGCAGCGGCCCCGCCATGAGTGATGGCCCCGCAGACGGGTCGATTGCCAATGTTTCTCTGGTCTACGCCGATCTAGACAAACGAGGTTACTCCAGAGTCAGAAAAGGCAAAGGTTTCTTTTACACAGGCACTAAGGGTAGGCCACTCAAGCGACGATCATTGGTCGAATACTGCCAGTCTCTCGTTATCCCGCCCGCCTGGCGGGACGTATGGATTTCGCCAGCCCAGAATGCTCACATTCTGAGTACAGGTGTGGACGACGCGGGTAGGAAGCAATACATTTACCATCCGGAATGGTCTCGAGTCAGAAATACCAAGAAGTTCTCAGATCTTCCCGCCTTTGCAAAGCAACTGCCATCATTGCGTACGAAGATTGACTCGGACATGCGGCAGCGCAAGCACAGCAAGAGTCAAGTTGTCGCCACCGCACTTAACTTGATAGACCTTGGATTTCTCCGAGTGGGCAACCAGCAATACGCACAGAAAAGCGGCACGCGAGGAGCGACCACCCTACACTCGCGGCATTTATCCATTTCCGGCGATGAGGTTACGCTGGATTTTATCGGCAAGTCCGGCAAGCAACGGCACATTGAGCTACGTAACGAGACATTAGCGAAAAATCTGGCAGCTTGCCAGGAGCTACCTGGACAACGGTTATTTCAGTACAGAGACGAGTACGGCAAACTGACTCGCATCGACTCGACCGACGTCAACGATTATCTACAAGCCTGCACACAGCGCTCATTCACGGCCAAACATTTCAGAACGTGGGGCGGCTCCGTGCTTGCAATGCAGTATCTTTTCGAGAGCAAGAAAATCGAAGCCAGCAAGAAACGTGAACGAGATATGGTAAAACATGTGGCTAGTCAACTGGGCAATACCGTATCGGTTGCGCGCCAGTACTACATTCACCCTTCCCTGCTTGAACTTGCACGCACGGAGTCACAAACAACGTGTAGCCGCAGACGTCGCAACGGCTTGACCCCTTCTGAAAGCCAGCTTGTTCGCTTTCTGGAATGTCTGTAGACGAGGTCTGGCGATTCCAATATTGTACGACACATGGACCAGGTAGGCTTTGCAAACTTCAGAAGTGGGGACGTCTCTCATCTCTCTGAGGCGCGTCGCCATGCTGCCTGCGGCGGCGCTATCTTTCTGTCGTTATTTCCGTACTAACGTACTTCCGTCCTTACGACTGTCGTTGCTTCTGTTGTAACTTCAGGCTACCCGAGCTACGACTTGTCCTCAGATTCAGTGGCTGGCTTCATCTGTTCTCCACAACATGAGAAGAATGGTTTGCCCCCACTGCACTGGCAAGGACTCGTGATCAGCAACGCCATACCGCATTGTTCGCAAGCAAATGTATCGCCTTCACTAACGTTTTCACTTGATGTCATCCGCTATTTTCCTCCAAAAATTATTGTCGTCGGAAAACCATAACAATGCCAGTATATTTTTGGTCGCACACTGAAAAACTTACACCACTTGGAAGGCTGCATAGTCTCGTTTAAATCCTGTCCACCCATCGTGAATGGAAGTGAACGTAGCCGCTTGCCCGTTCGGGATCCAAGGTCGAGCCGATATAGCGCTACTAAGGAGCCAAAGCCAATTCCATGACACGCTTTGGTCCTGGCACATCTTCGCAGCGTTGTTGTGACAACCAGCGAAGTGACAAATAGCCCACCACAAGCCCAGCTGAAAGGTTGGCGATGCCGATAGCGATATACACGCCTGTGGAATCAGCCAGCAACGTAGCAATATAACTTAGCGGAAGATACAACACGGCTGTGCGTAACCCGTAAAAGACCAGACTGCGTTTAGCCAGATCAATCGCATTGAAACAGCCCGCTGCGATTGTAACAACCCCGTACCCCATCAACGTAAGCGGTACGATGGTCAGGTAAGTGGAAACCTCCTTAGCCACAGTTTTGTCATCAGTAAACTGCAACGCTATCCAGTCACCGCCCAGCCAGAATGCCAGACCTATTAGTGATGACCAGACCACGCAAAAGAAGTAGCTTTGAACCAGAGCTTTCATGACTCGACCGCGATTGTCGCTCGACCAGTTCTGACCCGCTATAGGCCCTATAGCAGCAGACAACGCAAACATGGGAATGGCAGCGAACGACTCAATACGTGTAGCCACGCCGAAGGCTGCTACCGTATCAGCGCTCAGCGCTGCCAGAAAGGCCGTTACAACGGCAACTCCGACAGGATTGATGCTGCTACCGAGCGCAGCAGGCAAGGCAACCTTTAGAATTCGTTTCCACGAAGCAAAGGTTGCTGAAACACCTGGCCAGTGAAGCGACAGTAGTTTTTCGCGAAAGATAACCA
>ENA-ORXT01001410-ORXT01001410.1-marine-metagenome-genome-assembly--contig:-NODE-1410-length-32560-cov-4.388665_pt1 | contig 32560 bp, 30 predicted proteins | sample MGYA00237868_ERZ511482 | MGnify/ENA metagenome assembly ERZ511482 | reverse complement strand
TCATATTGACACTGCCCCTGATGTGTCTGGTAAAAATGTAAAACCGATTATTTGGCAAAATTATCAAGGACAAGATCTACTCTTGCCTGATGACAATGAGCAAATCATCGGACAAAATAAATATCCTCAACTGAAAAATAAAATAGGCCATGATATCATCTCTGCAAGTGGAACAACCTTACTAGGATCAGATGATAAAAGTGGACTTGCTATTATTATGGATGCAGCATACCAATTAGTTAATGATTTCTCAGGAATGCAAAGAGGTCCTGTAAGTATTTTATTTACAACTGATGAAGAAGTCGGAAGAGGTGTTGAGCATGTAGATTTACAAGCGCTTAATGCGGACTATGGGTTTACACTTGATGGTGGGGATGTTGGAGATTATGCGGATTCAAATTTTTCTGCGGACGGACTTAGAATAACAATACATGGCTTAAGTGCACATCCAGGATATGCAAAAGGTAAAATGCAACATTCGATGAAAATCGCAGCAAAATTATTAGCGACTTTACCTACGGAAACTCTTTGTCCAGAAGCAACATCTAATAAAGAAGGATTTATTCATCCAAGTCACATAGACGGAGGACTTGAAAAAACGACAATCGAATTTATTATCAGGGATTTTGATACATCCAAATTAGATGATCACGTCAGCCTTATCGAAAATACCTTAATCAAGATCATGGAGTCTTATCCAGAGTCTTCATTTGAGCTTGAAAGAGAGATACAATATAGAAACATGGAAGATGTGGTCTCAAAGTATCCACACATACGTAAAATTGCAATAGAGGCAATACGTAAAACTGGTTTAGAACCAAAGACAAATGGTATCAGAGGTGGAACTGATGGCGCAGTTCTCAGTCATATGGGAATGCCTTGTCCTAACTTATTTGCAGGTGAGCAAGGAGTACATTCTCGGACAGAGTGGACGAGCGTCCAAGACATGGAAAAATCTGTCGAAACGATATTGAACATTATACGTATCAATGCAGATCATTTTCTAAACACATAATTCACTATTTCTTTGAATAATGTGAAATACCCAGACGCAGATACGATTGATTCAATATTAGCTTCTTATTTTAATCCGATCTTCGTTAAAATACTTGATATTGTTGGGTTAAAGAATCATTTATCTACGATTCCGCTGATCGCGCTTTTTTGTCTTAGAGCTTATCGCTCTACTCTTCGAGATCGTTCGTTATGCCTTTACTTTAAAAAATATACACACAATTATAAAGCTCATTCTCAAGTACGTTTGCTATATTGACGAGCATTAATCTTAGCTAATATCACATGATTATTTCTTCTGTCAGGATGAGAAATTATCCTGAAGACAAACAACTAGAGTTTCCGTGGAACTTACCGCTCATCAAAAACTTTGAAGAGCTAGTGTTTGAACAACCGATCAGTCTTTTTGTCGGAGAAAACGGAAGCGGGAAGTCTACAATTCTTGAGGCGATTGCCGCATATTCTGAAGTGCCCTTAGCTGGCAGTTTTAGACTTGAGAACGATGATTCTCTTGCTGCGGCTAATTCTCTTGCAGATTTTATGTCTGTAAGATTTGCAGAAAAAACCCATAGAGGCTTCTTTGTGAGAGCTGAAGACTTTATTGGTTTTGCGAGAAGCATTAAAAATGAAATTAAAGCTCTTGATGCCGAAATCCAGGAAGTAAAAGACACATTTACTGGCGGTGATATTAATTTAACAATAGGAGCTATAGAGGGCGAAAAAAATCAATTGATCAAAAGCTATACAAAAGATTTGGAAGCCATGTCACACGGTGAAGGATTCATTAGGTTTTTCACATCACGCATTACTGGAAAAGGTTTATATTTAATCGATGAGCCTGAAGCGGCTTTGTCACCCACAAGACAACTAAGTTTATTGTCGCTTATTTTGGATAAGGTGAAAAAGACAGGCTCACACTTTATTATTGCGACACACTCTCCAATTATTATGTCTGTACCGCAATCAGAAATATTTAATTTTGTAGATGGACAGATTAGAAAAGTTAGCATTCAAGAAACATTGCATTATAAATTAACAAAAACGATTCTTGACGATCCAAACAACTTGAAAGATTTATTAAAACAGAAGTGATTTATTATTTAAATTAGCTATAAATCAATTAGTATCTTGTTTAAGATTGGACTATGAGAATCCTTCCTCCAACAAATCGAAAGCACCGCACGTTGACTTATATTTTTCATTTGAAATACTTTTATTCCAATCGAATCTTCTACTCCCTTTGTCAATGAATGCGGAACTATGGCGACACCAAGTCCATTTTCAACAAGCCGAAAAATAGTGTTTGCGTGAATTGACTTGTGAGAAACTTTTGGTCTAAATGAAGCATCAGAAAAAATGCTCATGATCTCAGAATAATATGTAGAACTGTAGTCGCTAGAAAATAAGATAAATGATTCTTCTTCAAATTGTTGGATACTTTCGAATCCACGTCGGCTTATTTTATGTGCCTTAGGAACGACTAATGAAAAATGTTCTTCAAAAATTGCTCTAATGAGTAAACCCTTAGGAACAGATTTTAATCTCACAAAACCCAAATCTAACTTATGCTGCTGTAAGGCGTCAATTTGAGATTGGTTTGACATTTCGTCGAGTTGAAAGTGAACATGAGGCATAGATGTGTTGGATCGTTTGATCATAGGAGGAATGACTGATTGCATAGCAGAGCCAACAAAGCCAATTCTAATGTCTCCTTCTATTCCAGCATCAATATTTTTAACTGTTTGTATCGTTTGGTCTAGCAGACCATCTAATCTATCTATTTGAATTTTTAGATAGTCTCCTGCAGCAGTCATACGGACATTACGATTATCTCTTTCTATGAGTTTGACCGCTAACACTCTCTCTAACTGTTGAATTTGTTTAGTCAAACCAGGCTGAGAAATATAGAGTTTTTCTGCTGCTTTTCTAAAGTGTAATTCATTCGATAGTATCCGAAAAGAATGGAGCTGTCTCAATTCTATTTGATAATTCATAGTTATTAATTGATACAAATATAGACTTATTGGTTATCAATATTGAATGTATTTTCACGTCAAATGAAAACTCAATTTCAATACGGGGAAGACAGGCTCACAACAAGCATTGCTTTGGAAATTGCAAGAGGCAATATTACTGGTCTATTGAGTCCAAAACAAATCAAAAAAATTAACGCAAGCAGAAATTGTGTTGACGAAATAATAGAGGCAACAAAGCCCGTTTATGGAATCAATACGGGATTTGGACCGCTATGTAATACAATGATATCAAAAGAGGACACCTCAACTCTGCAGCACAACATTTTAAAAAGCCACAGTGTCGGCGTTGGGGATGATATACCGCTGTACATTTCTAAGCTAATGTTGATATTAAAATTGCACTCTTTGGCACAAGCTTACTCAGGGATTTCATTGACAACATTACGACGCATACAGTGGCACATTGATAATGATGTGATATCAGTCGTACCGGAAAAAGGTTCAGTAGGAGCTTCTGGGGATCTTGCCCCTTTAGCTCATTTATTTTTACCCTTAATAGGACTAGGAAAAGTAAACTACAAAGATGAGTACGTCGAAACATCATATATATTACAAAAGGAAGGAATGTCATCTTTACAACTCGGAGGCAAAGAAGGTCTTGCTTTAATAAACGGAACTCAATTTATTGCTGCGTTTGCAGTATGTGTTGTAGAAAAATTATACAGCTGCTTAAGTCAAGCAGATATTATAGGAGCACTAATGATAGAAGGCCTTTTAGGCTCTTCATCGCCCTTTTTACCCCAACTCCATCAACTAAGACCTTATCCTGGAAATCTTCATGTTGCCAGTAGAGTTAGTTCATTTTTAAGCGGTTCAGAAATTGTAAAATCACATGAAAATTGTGATAGGGTACAAGATCCATATTCGCTTAGATGTATTCCACAAGTGCATGGAGCTTCCCGGACAAGCTGGCTTCATCTTAAAGAGTTGTTGGAAATAGAACTGAATGCAGTGACAGACAATCCAGTGATTTTTTCTGCTGAAGAGACGATTAGCGGCGGAAATTTTCATGGACAACCTTTGGCACTGCCTTTAGACTATGCTTGTATTGGTGCTTCAGAGATAGGAAATATTTCAGACCGGAGGACTTATTTATCTTTAATTGGAATGGTAAAAGGAGTTCCCAAATTACTAATGACGGACGCTGGAATTAATTCTGCTTTTATGATGCTACAATACACGACAGCAGCACTGGCCAGTGAAAATAAAGGACTGTGTTTTCCAGCGAGTGCTGATAGTATACCAACCTCGTTAGGACAAGAAGATCACGTGAGTATGGGTTCAATCGGTGGAAGGAAAGCATTGTCTGTCTGTCAAAATGTAGAAAAAATATTGGCAATTGAAATGATCTGTGCTGCACAATCTTTCGATTATCATCGTCCTTTGAAGTCAAGTAAGATTCTGGAGGCTGTCCATGCTTATATCAGAACCATTATTCCACATATAGAAGAAGACCGCGTCTTTAGTGATGATATTAATCTCGCCATTAAAATCATAGAAGCCAAGACTGTTATCCATATTGCGAATGATGCGAGCCAAGAAGATGAGATGTCTTTTCAATCAGATTATGAATCACTCTTTGAGTCATACTAAAGTAAAATGATGAAGTATAAGTTCGAGGGTATATTGCAAAACAAAGAATGGCTAACACCTGGATATATTCATGTAAACGAAAATGGAATTATTCAATCTATCTCAGACAAAGCAGATGAGAACTCTCATTATGCGCTTGTAAACGGTTATGCATTACCCGGACTACAAAATGCTCATTCCCATGCTTTTCAATATGCAATGGTTGGTCTTACAGAATATCATAATTCTGATAACAAACAAGATGACTTTTGGGGGTGGAGAAATGCAATGTATAAGATTGCTCTATCTGTAGATCCTGATCAAATACAATCGATAGCGACGATGCTATATACAGAAATGCTAAAGCATGGCTATACCCATGTTGCAGAGTTTCATTATGTACACCATCAAGAAAATGGACAAAAATATGAGAATGTTTCAGAATTGGGAGAACGCCTTATTATGGCCGCAAAAAGTGTAGGAATTAAAATTACACTCATTCCTATATTTTATCAAAAAGGAGGCTTTGGACAAAAGGCAAGCGAAAGTCAGAGAAGATTTATATCTAAAAACATAGACGAATACAATAAATTATTTTTGGCAAGTCAAATAAGTACAGAGCAATATGAATATGCTTCAATAGGATATGGTGCTCATTCGTTGAGAGCTGTCGAGCCAATGATTATAAAAGAACTTAGAGAAAATTTTAACGGTCATTATCCTTTTCATATCCATGTAGCTGAACAGAAAAAAGAAGTAGAACAATCAAATCAATATTTAGGCCAGAGACCTGTGCAATGGTGTTTGGAAAATCTAAATCTAGATAGACATTGTCATATCGTCCATGCGACTCATCTTGATCAAACAGAAATTCAAGAGCTTGCTAAAAGTCAAGCTAATGTAGTCTTATGTCCAACAACAGAAGGAAACTTGGCCGATGGTATTTTTTCATTATTAGATTTTCAAAAAGAAAATGGACAATGGAGCATTGGTACTGATAGCCATGTCGGTATTAATCCTTTTCAAGAAATGCGCTTCTTGGATTATGGACAAAGAGTTTCACATTTTAAGAGAAGCGTATTTTCAACTGGGACAGAATATGATAGTGGTTTACATGCCATAGAAAAATCAGTGATAAATGGTAGACGAGCCATGGGAAATGATAATAGTGAATTCTTTAAAAGTGGAGAATCATTTGATGCTTTGGTGATTGATGGAAATTCACCATTAATTGCAGTATGCAGTCCACATAACTTATGTTCTACAATTGTCTATGGTTCTGACCTGAGTATGTATTTAGGGACAGTTGTAAACGGCAAGTGGGTAATTAAAAATGGTAGACACGCAAATCAAATAAATATTGAAAAACAATTTTCATCATCAATGAAACAGATAAATTGTAGATAATAAAATGACAAAAACCAAACAATTAGTTGGTCCATTTACTGAACTCTTAACCATGGGAAATATCCCATTAAGAGGAGCGATAAATGATGATACGATTCAAATTATTAGTCATGCAGGCATTGTTATAGAAGATAATAAGATAGTCTCCATCGGTCACTTTGATAAAATGTATAATACATACAAAGCAAAAAATCTACATGTGGAGGAATTGGAAGAAAAAAGTGTAGGATTGCCAGGTTTTATTGATGTTCATACTCACATTTGTTATGGAGGTTCGAGAGCAAGAGATTATGCAATGAGAAATGGAGGGAAGACATATTTGGACATTGCAAAAGCTGGCGGAGGAATCTGGCAAACTGTGAATGATACAAGAAAAGAATCGCAGGAAGCGCTTGTAAACGGAATTTTAAGGCGATTAGAAAAAGTAAAGCAGAATGGCATTACAACAATAGAAATAAAAAGCGGCTATGGTTTGTCAATCGTAGAAGAACTGAAAATGTTACGAGCAATTAAGGCTTCTAGTGTTGCTAGCAAGTTGGATATTGTTGCAACCTGTCTTGCTGCGCATATTTTTCCCAAAGATTATGATGGAACAATATCAGAATATTTATATGAAATAAGCCAAAAGTTATTTCCGATACTGAGAGATGAAAAATTATCAACTAGAATAGACGCATTTGTCGAAGAGGAAGCGTTTTCTGGCGAATTAATTGCACCATACTTTTCAAGAGCCCAAGAACTAGGTTTTGATATATGCATTCATGCAGATCAATTTTCAACAGGAGCGAGCAAAGTTGCGGTTGACTTTAAAGCGGTGAGTGCCGATCATCTAGAAGCGAGCACAGAGAAAGAAATTATACTATTAGCTAATAGTGATGTTGTTCCAGTTGCATTACCTGGAGCATCAATTGGCTTGGGTTGTCCGTTTACTCCAGCTAGAAAACTCTTAGATGCCGGCACAAGCCTAGCCATTGCAAGTGATTGGAATCCAGGATCAGCGCCAATGGGAGACTTGCTCACCCAAGCATCTGTACTCGCTACGTTTGAGAAACTAAGTAATGCAGAGGTTCTAGCAGCCTTGACTTGTCGAGCAGCACCAGTGCTTCGCCTCAAAGATAGAGGTGTTTTAGCACCTAACAAGCTAGCTGATTTTACAGCATTTCCAACAAATGATTATCGGGAAATATTTTATCATCAAGGACAAATGAAGCCTAGCCATGTTTGGAAAAAAGCAGAGCTCATTTTGTCATCATAAAAAACCTTTGCCTTATGCTTGATTTCAAATCTAAAATTTGTCAAGGTATTCCAGATGATTTACCAGTACCAAAAGATTATCCACCACAATCTAATAGAGCACCTAAGAGAAAAGATATTTTAAACGCTGATGAAAAAAAATTAGCTCTTAAAAATGCCTTACGATATTTTCCAAAAGAATGGCACAAAGAATTGTTGCCAGAATTCCTAGAGGAACTAAAAACACTAGGCCGCATATATATGCATCGATTTAAACCAGAGTATGATATATATGCGCGGGCCATTACAGATTACCCTGCGAAGTCATGCCAAGCAGCTGCGATTATGCTTATGATTCAAAATAATCTTGACCCGGCAGTTGCTCAACATCCTAACGAGCTCATTACTTATGGTGGCAATGGAAGCGTTTTCCAGAATTGGGCACAGTATCTGATTACGATGCAATACTTATCGGAGATGTCTGATACCCAAACATTACATTTGTACTCTGGTCATCCGATGGGTTTATTTCCATCTTCTACATCTGCTCCAAGGCTTGTGATTACAAACGGAATGATGGTTCCGAATTATTCAAGACAAGATGATTGGGAAAAATTTAATGCACTTGGAGTGACCCAATATGGACAAATGACGGCAGGGTCATTCATGTATATTGGACCACAAGGAATTGTTCATGGAACGACAATTACTGTTATGAATGCCTTTAGAAAAACATTAGCAAGGGGTTCGGATATTGCTGGAAAGATTTTTTTAACCGCCGGGTTAGGTGGGATGAGTGGAGCCCAACCAAAGGCAGGTAACATTTCTGGTTGTATAACAGTTTGTGCTGAAGTAAATGAAAGAGCTGCCAGAAAAAGACATGAGCAAGGTTGGGTCGATTTAATATTTGAAAATCTAGATGAACTTATTATAAGATTACAAGAAGCGATTAAAAATCTTGAGGTTGTTTCAATAGCTTACATAGGCAATGTCATTGATGTATGGGAACGCTTAGATCAGGAAGATATATTTGTTCATATCGGATCAGACCAATGTTCACTGCATAACCCATGGTCAGGAGGATATTATCCTGCAGGGCTGAGCCTTGAAGAATCGAATGCGATGATACGCGAACAACCAATAGAGTTTAAAACTAAGGTTCAAGAATCATTGCGACGACACGTAGCAGCGATTAACAGACATACTGCAAAAGGCACATATTTTTTTGATTATGGGAATGCGTTTTTATTAGAATCTTCTCGAGCAGGAGCTGAGGTCTTAAAAGAAAATGGAGTCGATTTTATATATCCTTCCTATGTTCAAGATATATTGGGACCTATGTGTTTTGACTATGGTTTTGGTCCCTTTAGGTGGGTTTGTACTTCGGGAAAACAAGAAGATCTTGATCAAACAGATTTGATCGCACAAGAAATATTAAAACAAATTAAACTTGATGCACCTTCAGAAATTCAACAACAGCTAGAAGATAATATACAATGGATAAAACAAGCAAAGTCAAACGGGTTAGTTGTAGGATCTAAGGCCAGAATATTATATGCTGATGCTGAAGGTAGGATAAAAATTGCTACAGCCTTTAACGAAGCGGTTACAAACGGAATGTTGACTGCCCCAATTGTGCTTGGCAGAGATCACCATGATGTCAGCGGTACAGATTCCCCGTATAGAGAGACAAGTAATATTTATGATGGGAGCCAATTTACAGCGGATATGGCAATCCATAATGTAATTGGTGATAGTTTTAGAGGTGCGTCATGGGTATCTATTCACAATGGAGGAGGAGTAGGATGGGGCGAAGTGATTAATGGTGGATTTGGACTACTTCTTGATGGCACATCTGCTGCTCAAGAAAAATTAGAGCAGATGTTGTTCTATGATGTAAATAATGGCATTGCAAGACGCGCATGGGCTCGAAATGATGAAGCGTTATTTGCTATTCAAAGACAAATGAAACTAAGACCAGACCTCCAAGTTACCTTGCCGTCAATTGTCGATGATCACCTTTGGGAAGAACTAGAATAATTTCAAAATCGTCAAATGATAGACTAGAGCCGACACTAATATGTATCTAAAACGTATTGCACTTTCAGGAGGATAAATACAAATTGGGTTTTATATCCTTCAAAGTAATTTATTGAAGATTCGTTAGTGGTTTGTCACTCTGAACTTGATTCATCATTATTTTTAAAGCACAGTAAACAAGATGAGATCCTGAATCAGTTCAGGATAACGCTACCCTTCTTTCCTTAACTTAAACGACATTGTAATTTATTGACTTGTGGCATTAATATTAATATTTAACTTTGTTGAATAGATCAATATGTTTACAAAGCAATTATTTTGTTATTGATTGAATAACCTATTGACTTAGCTTTATCTTGCTAATGCTAATACTCACTAGATGACACTTCGAACATATCACCAGATCATTCTGCTAGCTGTCCTTATCTCTGCTTGTGCAGAATCAAATGATACATTTAATTGGGACAAACTTGGCTCATCTGAGAATTTAAAAAACGTATTTGAAGAAAAGGATAAATACGAACTACAAATACGATATACTCAGATTAATCGAGACGCACAAAATGTAGCTCAACTTAAATCATACTCATTTAATATTGATTCAAGTGTATATTTCTATCCTGCCAGTACAGTCAAGATGCCTGTTGCATTTCTAGCATTGCAACGACTGAATGAAATTCAATTACAAGGAGCTGATGTGACAAAAAATACGACGATACAGCACGATAGTATTCGTCATCCGCAAAGCTCATCCTTGATCGATACAACATCAAGTACGGGCCTACCATCAATAGCGCAGTATATCAATAAAATATTTGTAGTCAGTGACAATGATGCTTACAATAGACTATATGAATTTTGTGGACAGGATTATATTAATACAACATTGCAGGAAAAAAATGTTTTTTCAAACTCAAGAATAATCACACGTGTAGGAATATCTGGTTTTAATAGAAAGGATAATAGGTATACAAATCAGGTTCGTTTTATGGATGACAGTAATAAAACAATATTGTTACAAAAAGAAAAATATTCACCAAGTGATTATCTACAGAATTTATCAAATGCGTTTAAAGGCAAGGGGTATTATGATGGTGACCTAGACTCTATTGTCATGAAACCTTTTAATATGTTTGAGAAAAACTTTATTAATCTAGTCGACTTAGAATCTTCCTTGCAGCGCATTATTTTTCCTGATATTTTTCCAGAAGAGCAACAATTTGACCTAAGCACAGCAGACTATCAGTTTTTATATGAAGCCATGTCAAAGTATCCCAAGGACTATGATTACTTAAAGAATAGTGAAGCTGCAAACTATGATGGCTATGTGAAATTTTTCATGTTTGGGGATTCTAAAGAACCAATTCCAGATCATATTCACATTTTTAATAAGGTTGGGTTTGCTTATGGATACCTTACAGACTGTGCATATATATTCGATACAAAAAACAATGTAGAATTTTTTCTAACTGCAACTGTCTATGTCAATGACAACCAAATTTTTAATGATGGACAATATGAATATGATGATATTGGTATTCCTTTTTTATCAAATCTGGGACGTGAAATATATAATTACGAACTGCAAAGAGACAGAGAATTTACTCCAGATTTATCTCGATTTATAGCGCATTGAGTTAACAAAAAAAACATCACTGTCAATATTGCCGCAATTAGTATATCGTCATTAAAACCAAAGATTAAAAATGATACGAAAGACTAAACAGAGGTCCACTTATCATCCGTCTTTCCTGATCCAATTACTTTGTAAATAAAATTCATGCCTCTGACACCATCGGCGACAGTTGGGAAATCTTGATAGACTGCTTCTGCTTCTTTTCCATCTAAATGTGCTCTGACACAATGTGCAAAGTTTTTATAAATACTCGCAAATGCTTCCAGGTATCCTTCAGGATGACCACCAGGTAATCGAGTACTAGACTGTGTAGCTGGGTATAATTCACCAATTCCTGTGCGTAAGATTTCCATGGGTTTATCAAGCCATTTGACAATTAAAGAATTGGGCTCCATCTGGTACCATTGAAGTCCAGCTTTCTCACCATAAACTTTAATATTCAGATTGTTTTCTTCGCCTGCGGCAATTTGACTTGCGTGAAGAATACCACGTGCACCATTTTCAAACCTTAACAAGACATTGCCGTCATCGTCGAGTAATCTACCTTCAACGATTTTGCTAATGTCTGCACACATTTTATCGATTTTAAGGCCTGTGATATATTCTGCAAGGTTTTCTGCATGTGTACCAATGTCACCCATTGCACCTGCAATTCCTGAACGTTTTGGATCCGTTCTCCATGCTGCTTGCTTTTGATCAGTGGATTCTAAAAAAGTGGATAACCATCCTTGAGGATATTCGACGACAACTTTTCTGATATTACCAATGTCACCATTTGCCACCATTGCTTTGGCCTGCTTGACCATCGGATAGCCAGTATAATTATGAGTGAGTGCGAATACTAAACCTGTTTCATTTACTATTTTTTCTAATGCATGAGCCTCTTCCATATCAAAGCATAGTGGCTTATCGCACACTACATGGAATCCATTTTCTAAGGCCATTTTTGCAGGTCCAAAGTGTACATGATTGGGAGTGACAATTGATATAAAATCCATTCTTTCACCATCAGGAAGTTCTTTTTCCTTTTCAATCATCTCCGCATAGCTTCCGTATACTCGATCAGAAGGTAAATATAAATCCTCTCCCGAAAGTTTCGATTTTTCTGGGTTGCTGCTAAATGCGCCACAAACTAATTCTATCTCTCCATCTATCGCAGCTGCCATTCTATGGACTCCTCCGATAAATGCTCCTCGGCCTCCACCGACCATTCCCATTCTAATTTTTCTAGCCATTGTTTTATTGAATTTTATTGGAATTGAAAATAGTCATTTTCTTTTATATTTTCTTTAACTTTTCTTTGTATTATCTATCCTCGACGGGATACATCCAATAGCTACAGATCTTAATTTCTAAAATCATCTTGTCTAGATTTGAATGGGGCCTTTAAAAGCTAGTACTATCTAAATAAATCGAAACTTCAGAAATTTGATCTTACGACCATCTTTTAAATGACTCTCTTCGTAATATGTTTTAATATCTAATTCTGGAAAGGCCAGAGGGTGAGCATAGATATTATTATTTGAATATATTGTCTCTATATTATCCTGACCTAAGAGGACTGACTTTGAATAATAGTAGAGAATACAAGAATCCGTTTTGAGATTGACTGTGCCATTTTTATCGAGAACTGATTTATAGTTGTCCAGAAATACTGGTGAAGTCAATCGTCGGTTTGCTTTTCGTGGCTTGAGAAAGGGATCGGCAAAGGTGATCCATATTTCTCCTATTTCACCAGGCTCAAAAAACTTAGAAATGAATTCAATTCTTGTTCTTAAGAATGCAACATTTGTTAGGTTTTGTTCTTGTGCATAAGTTGCTCCTTTCCACATTCTTGCACCTTTTATGTCGATGCCAATGAAATTTCGATCAGGATACAGCTCTGCCATTCCCGTTGTATATTCTCCTTTTCCACATGCGAGTTCCAATGTAATTGGCTGATCTCTTTCAAAAATCTTAGAATTCCATTGTCCCTTAGGGTTTAGAAACTTTCCTTCTGCCCATGTTAATTTATCATTAGCATGGTTAAAGTTTTCCAACACGTTTTTAAAACTGAGTAAATCATCAAACTTTCCTAACTTATTACGGCCTGCCATGCTTACAAAGAAATTAAAACTTTAATGAAAAATGATATGCAAAATAACCAAAGAAACGGCAAGTCCAATACCTACCCATTTTACTGATTGGTTATCTGCAACCACAAGAGTACGCCAAGATTTCCATCCAGCCTTCATTGAGAACAAATAAATGATTAGAAAAGCAATAATAATAACCATACCGGCTCTCACAAAATAATTCATCTCAGGTACAAACTTTATAAAAATAATATGAAGAGGAACGGTACTTAAAAATGCAAATAATGCAACTTTTTTATTTGGAGCCAGCAAGAAACCTGCTGCACAAATTAAGACGACGACACCACAGTTTACGTAATAACGCAAGGCATTCAATGTATGCGTAAATGCTTCCGAAGGATTTTCAAATTTGATGTAAAGTAAAATTAGTCCCATTGTGATGCCTGTAAAAAGTGTAATCAAAATGGTTTTTCGTCCAGCATTGATCAATTGAGATTCTGTCGCGTCTTTATTAATGTATTCTTTGTAAATATCAATAGACCATAATGTAGCTAAGGAATTAAATGTTGAATCAACTGTGCTCATTAACGAGGCAAAAAGAGCACATAAAATCAATCCCTTTACACCTATTGGTAAATATTCTTTTACAATAAAAGGAAAGGCCAAATCCGGTTCGCTTAATAGATTTCCTTGTTCTTGTAGAATACCATAGAGTGCAATACCAGGAATGACAATGATGACTGCCATGACATATTTCATTAATCCACCGACCATTAAACCAACCTGCGCTTCTCTAAGACTTTTAGCCGCAATCGATCGCTGCATAATGGTTTGATTTGCACACCAATAATTAATATTTAATAAGAACAATCCGAACATATGAATCCAAGGAAGTTGTTTATGATCAGCTGGCAAATGCAAATGCATCAATTGTGGAGTCTTGGTATACAATTCACTCCATCCACCAAGCTCAGAAACGATTACAAACGTAATAACAATACCTCCAATTAGTAATATAGAAAACTGTAAAATGTCAGTTTTGACAACAGCACCTAATCCGCCGATGTACGTATATATAGCCGAAAAAACACCTAGTCCGATCACAAGAATAGAAATTCGGACCATTCGATCTTCATGAATGACGGCTAAGTAATCACTAAAAACGAGATCGGCTGCATATGCTCCCCAAAATAAAGCAGAACCTAGTGTAATGGTAGCGAACAAAGCAATATTAGAAATGACATAGGCCAGCCCTACTTTCTCACCTAGTCTAGATTTAATAAATTGAGTAACGGTGATGATTTTTTCGCGCAAATACATTGGGACGAAAATGAAAGCAGCAATTAGAATCCCTTGAACTGCATTAATTTCGAGACTTGCTTGTGCTAAGCCATATAAGTATGCTGAGCCCATCATTCCTAAAAACTGATACCCGTTTATATTGGTCGCAATTGTAGATAAAGCAATGGATGGCCATCTAAGGTTTCTAGAACTTAAAAAATATTCCTCTGCTGATAGATCTTTTTTACTCCTGCCACTTAAAGCTAAGAGCATGATGACAGCGAAATATGAAATGACGATTATGAGATCAATCATAGACTTATTTCGGTTTGCATATTTACATTAATATTCACAATTATTATTTAAATTCTTACTATTCGCAAATGATAATGATACGAAATCTAAAGTAATTAGGGTCTTTAAAATTAGTGACAATTATAATTGTGGTTTTTGTCATTTTGAACCTACCTATGCCGGCAGGCTTGATTCAGAAGGATTATATAGCCATCTGGAAAACACTGGCGGCCGTGCTGTAAAAGCTGCGGAGCGATTGTTTTTACATTGATTTCGGTTGTTTGCTGGCAGGCAACTTGATCAAAGAAAATAATGACGAATGATGTAGTTTAATCTAGTTTTTATTTCATAATACTCTAATTGTCATTAGAATAATTTTATAGATCTAAGGGGTTTTAGGAAGTTCAGAATGACACTAACTTGTGCAGCTTTACTTGTGTGATCTTAAAATCGTCTCCGTTAATTCCATCAGCTTTTTTATTTTAATTTCATCATAAGCATATTCATGTGCTTGTCCGTATTCACTACGATCATTATCAAAATATTTATCTCAATGAGCTTTATGATTATCAGAAATTGCAAGATCAGATAGGATAGTACCACCTTTCTCAGCAGATGATCTTCGATGTCCAAAAAAGCCTCATAGACCACATTTTTATCTAGCAATGAACCTGGGTTAACAGGAATCACAGTTATCTCCTTAAAGGTGTTTGCTAAATACTTGCTCCACATAGTTATCGCTAGTTGACTTTGAGAGTATGATTCCATCTCATTTTGCTCTAGCTTGCGTATAAATATCATTGTATGAAAAATAAAAAGCTATAGAGCGTAAGCCCTATAGCTAAGATTTCAAAAGTTAACTGTATTACATGTTTAAATTCACATGACGATCAAAAAAAGTAAATCGCTTAATTTAAATAGTCGTTCGCTGCAGATACTCGATCAACTACGTGTTCATTCAATTCCTTAACTGCTCTTTGAAAGTCAGCGCTATTATTTAAAAATGTAAACCCTTTTATTTCTGTCGTTGCATAGGGTTCTACTAAAGTTGAATATGTAGAGTATAATGACTGAACGGAATTGACACTAAAGGCGGTAGTAATGACCTCCTGTACATAACTATCGTATTTTGCTTTATACACATTATCTTGATATAAATATCCAATTAAAGGCCATTCCTCAGCACTCAGATCAGAAAAATCTAATGCTAAGGAACCACCTCGTTTACCATTTTGCAGTGCTTCATTATTGTCCCATGGAATCCAATCTAGTTTATCAGTCTCTGGATTGTGATATAAGAAATAATTATGTGTCATTCTACCATAAGTATCCCAATTTTGTATCACAGTATTAACGGCAAGATATTTTAAGAATATGTCTGTATCAAAAATTATATCTAGGTTTGTTCTCCAGGTTGCTGGATCAGTGAGCCTTGTGTCATCATGTAAGATTGACAACAAACTTTGTACATCTGAAAAGTCTGCTTCATCTTCATTATTCTTTTTGACATATTCATCTTCGTTATAAGTCCCTTTTGCAAAAGTTGCAGCGTCACCATCGGGTTTATATAAATTGCCATCATCGTCTGAAAATTGTGTATCTAAAACTGTACCGTCTACTTCTTCGACCATGGTATACAGTCCAAAATATTGTGGACCTTCTCCAAAGTCAACATACAAAGTATAGAAAGCTGTATGTGGACCAACTAATCCTGCAGTTCTAAAAACATCACTTGCGACTTTTTCTCGTAGCATTGATTGGTCATCAAAGTTATTCTTCAAACTTAATTTCTTAAAGCCAAAAAAACGTTGATTATCAATCTGTGGAAAGTCATCTTCAAATTCATCAAAGTCTAACTTAAAGGATAGTTTTAAATTTCCATTTGACCATGGACTTGATAAGCTTGAGTTGCCTTTAAAACGCAAGCCAACTTTATACCATTCGATACCGTTATAGAAAACTGAGCCAGGGACGAAAACAGGATCTTCATCTGCAAAACCACCATTACTTCGAGTACCAAAACTTCCATATAAATTGGTCATATCAGCTAACATGACTGACCAGTTTTCTTCAGAGATCACAAAATCTAATCTCTTAACTGTATTGTCCTGGAAGACTTCATTAAAATTTGGATCAATATCTTTGCTGTGTGTTTCGCTAGTCCAATCTACTGCTTCAAAGTCAGAACTTTCTATAACCACAGGGCCTTCTTCTGTTTCTATTTCTTGAACTGTCATTTCTTCATCTTCATTACATGCTATGATGAATAGGACTAATAAGGCCATGACATAGTGAATGGGAAATCTTATCTTCATTTTATTAAATTATAATGGGTTAATCTGTAACTCAACACCTTAAGTCAAAAATAAAGTCTTTGTACCCTTCTTAAAACAATTTTTATAAAGTTCTCTTAGATATTAAAGAAGTTGTCATACTATTAAGATAACTCATACTCGCTTTCAAAATGGAGGAAGATGTTTAGTTATTCGTTTCTCAAAGGTCTCTTTATATTGTAAGCCATTCTAGTGTTGCACTAGAGAAATGTTTAGCATCATGATCAATTTAATTGAAAATGCTCATAAATATTTAGACAGAATTGCCATTAAAAGTGATGATTCTGACTATACATTCGAGCAGCTAATGAAAGAGTCAGAAAAAGTGGCACTTACACTTTTAAATGGTAGAGAAGATCTTTTTGAAGCGCGTATAGGATTTATAGTCTCTCCTAGTTTTGAATATGTCAGTATCCAATGGGGAATTTGGAGAGCTGGTGGAATTGCTGTCCCACTTTGTGTCAAGCATCCTTATAATTCTATCAAGTATGTTATTGAAGACACGCAGGCAGAATCAATTGTTTATTCAGATGAATATGAAAATTTGATTAGGCCGCTTTTTGAAGACTTTGATCTCAGAGCTGTTCCCATTAAGAATTTGAAAGAGCAAAAAGGTGGATTGCCAAATGTTGGTCTTGACCGAAGAGCTATGATAATTTATACGAGTGGGACAACAGGCAAACCCAAAGGGGTGGTCAGTACACATCAGAACATTGAAGCTCAAATCTTGTCCTTAGTGAGATCATGGCAATGGGAAAAAGATGATCATATTTTAAATATACTTCCACTTCATCATGTCCATGGGATTATCAATATGTTGAGTTGTGCATTATGGAGTGGAGCGTGTTGTGAGTTTTTACCAAAATATATTCCAGAAAAAATCTTTGAGGTTTTCAATAAAAAGGAAGTCAACCTTTTCATGGCAGTGCCGACGATTTATTATCAATTAATGAATTATTGGGAAGGACTCCCTCAGGAAGAACAAGAACAAATATCATCTGTATTGCAAACATTTAGATTAATGGTTTCAGGTTCAGCAGCACTGCCAATATCCACACTCGAAAAATGGAAGGAGATTAGTGGACACATTTTATTAGAACGTTATGGGATGACCGAGATGGGAATGGCGATTAGTAATCCTTATCAAGGGGAGCGTAGACCTGGTCATATTGGGCAAGCGCTTACTGGAGTTACAATTAGAATAGCAGGCGATAAGAATGAAACGCTTACAAACGGAACAGTAGGTGAGATACAAGTAAAAGGATCAAATGTATTTCAGGAATATTGGAAAAAGCCGGTGGCAACCCAAAATAGCTTCGTGGATGGCTGGTTTAAAACTGGAGATATTGCTGTTTTTGAAAATGGTTATTATAGAATACTTGGACGTAACTCAGTTGATATTATTAAATCAGGCGGGTATAAAATTTCTGCATTAGAAATCGAAGAAGTTCTTCGTGGATATCCAGCCATTAAGGATTGTGGAGTTGTTGGAATTCCTGACGATGAATGGGGAGAAATTATTGGAGCGAGCTTAATTCTGGAAAATGATCAAGATATTATTTCGGAATTAAAAAATTGGTTGAAAGATAAATTACCCAATTATCAGATGCCTCGTCGATATATTATTCAAGACGATTTACCACGAAATGTAATGGGGAAAGTGACAAAGAAAGAATTACAAAAACTATTTATGTAAGTATCACTTAAGTAGCTGGGTTTATAGAACTCAGGTTATTAAAATTACAATGTTGCATAGCCTAGAAATAAAATTATCATTTTTATCATCAGTTCGTCATTTCATTCTAAATTTGGATTAGCACATTGCTCTCGACGAATATTTAAGAGATTGAGTGTACAACTTCTATGATCTCCGACCGTGAGTACAAAATCTTGTTTTACCTTAGTGCCACTTGCATATTCTGCTGGATTCCAAGACGGCATATTACAGATGATATTTGATAATAATTCATCTACATGATTGTCTCTTGTGTCATCATAGATATACAAATGTTCAGGAACATGAGCATTGATAACTTGTCCGTCTTCTGTGATAGAAAACTGAATGACTTTCACATTATGAATGGCAACATCCGAATTACTAAGTGTCTGAGATACTTTTTCTGCAATGTATTGATCTAGTTTTTGCTGTCCTCCAGGGAATGAAGCTTCGTTTATAGGATCTACTGTAAATCTAAATTTCTCCTCTTGAATCTCGTTGTGCTTTAGATTGTTTTCAGGAATATATTTGATTAGCACAGAAACCTCAGATTCTACATCTATACTTTTAATATTGTCTAGTTGTTCCTGGGTTAGAAGGTTATCTGCAGTTGAAATTGTCTTTGTTTTACCATTATGACTTGTCTTAATGTCAATGGAAACATATTCTTTTACCCAAGATGGTTTAAAATATGGATTCAAATCCTCTAAAGTCTGAGCGGTATCCAATGTTTGGGGAGAAATAGCAAGTGGTTTGTATACTCTATTCACTTCGGAAGTAAACACATAAGATGAATCTTCTTGCGCTAGACATATCAATGAATGGCCACAAAACAAAAATATAAGTATAATGAATTTATCCAAACTCTTTTTTTTAATGAATAAAATGATAAGATAAATATACGTCAGAACAGATTTTAATCAAATTCAGAAATGTAAAATAATGCAAAAAGAATGTAAAAATCAACGTAAAACGGTTATGGTCGCGTTAATATCTAATAGATTTGTAACATGAATTTTAGACAACTAAAGCATCAGTCTCAAAAAGCCTTATGTTTAACTTTCTCCATTTTACTTCTTTTGGCTTCTAAGTCGCCAAGTGAAAAGACATTAGCTAAAATGGCAAATGAAGTGACGATGCGGAAAATTGGTCATGAAGTTCTAAAATGTTTAGGAGATGATCGTTCCCGGGTTATGCCAATTGAAAAAATCGATAATCACTATAAGATTTCTTTCGAATCCAAGCTAGGTTTTAATCCTGATGACATTGTCACTACTATCGACCGCGTGATGAGAGACACACAAACCTCAAGCCACTACTTCGTAGAAGTCCAACAATGCGAAACCAATGCTTTGATGCACAGCTATGAAATGTCTCATTCAAAATCTATGGATCAAATCGCTTGCCTTGGAAGAGATTTGCCTGTTGATTGCTATAGTTTATTAGTTACATTGGTTAATAAGTCAAAAAACAGTCTAAATTCAGAGTCTTCTACATCTTTCTCCCGCTTTATAAATCCAGCTATGGCTGTTTTTTCTATACTCGGTCTTTTAGGAATTTTTTGGTTTTTTATTTTTAGAAAAACTAGATCGCCACAAAGACTTAATCATGGCGTAGAAAGCCCAGACCTGATTGTAATCGGATCGTATAAATTTGATCAAAGAAACAGGCACTTATATTCAGGCAGCCATAAAGTTGATTTGTCGAACAAAGAAAGTGAGTTATTAACAGTGCTTCTCCAATTTTCGAATACAACTGTATCGCGAGAGATTATCCTTAAAAAGGTCTGGAAAGATGAAGGTGATTATATTGGAAGAACCTTAGATGTTTTTATTTCTAAATTACGTAAGAAACTTGATACTGATGGTAATGTGAAAATCATTACTGAAAGAGGAGTAGGATATAGATTGGTTTTCTAAGAATGGATGAAAGTAATTTCAATAAAGATCATTAAAAACAATCTTTAATGAATGCCCAAAATGTACTACCATTTTCGACTTCAAATCCATTAATCAATTCAATTTGATTCCCTGCATGAAAAATAGCATCTTCTGACTGAAGGACATTGCCATCAGAGATAATACGATCATCTGCGCGATATATATCTGTCAAGATCGTGCTAGTTAAATTAAGAATAGAAGGACAAAAGTTAGGATCATACACACTTGTACTTGTGAACATTTGATCTCCAAAGCAATCCATTGCGTTAGTTGCCTGAGTGACTTGAATGCTGTGGTTTAGTATATTATAACCAGTACTACTTTCCCATACATTTTGATTAACAAGCTGAATGGAATAATCTGGATTATTAAATAATGTAGGTTCAGGATCGGGTAGATTTAGTAACATGGTATAATTTCCCGCTAGCAAATTTGGAGGGATACAGACAGATTCAGTAATGTCATGTGTTCCAGGAAACCATGTTCTTGGATCAATATCTAAAGGGGCAAAAAAGGTCTCTCCCGAGCTTGTATTTCTCAAAACCAATTCCAATCCTCTTGGATTGAACGGGGCCGCATATCCTTGATTTTCTAAATTTATTGTAATTGCAATGTCTTCACCATTTTCAACAGAATTTGGAAATGTTCCTGATAGCAATGCAATTCTGTAGCCTAGTCTCTTTTTTACATCTTCCATACAAACTCCTGTCCAGTCGTTATTTACACTATTATTAAATTGTGAGTTGAGGTAGGAATAGTTGAATCGATTCAGTTCAGTGTCAGCTCTTCCTCCAGCAGAAGCGCAGTTATCATCAGGGTTGTTTATAAAACATGTTTCTCCACCCACAGGAACATACTGTGAGTCATCTTGTTTGTATGGTTTTAAATTGATTGTGTCAGATTGAGATACGGGAGGACCATAATCACTATAAGTTCCAAAGTCAGCATCAGATGCTAAAAAGCAATCATTATGAAATCCAATTCGTGATTTATCTGATTGGTCATAAGCTTCTGCACCCGTCAGAGCTGATGAATTTGTTGGCGCTGCTATTCCATATATATAGCGTTGTTTTAATTGAGGATATCTGACTTGAACAGTCCTTTCTACTGGCACAGCATCTAACAAAGCGCCTAAGACATCATTGCGATCAGTCCAATTTGTATTCGATAAAATGAATGGCGAGACAGAAGCATCACCAAAATGATCCGTATAGTAATTTTCACCCCAAACGCCAATAAAGCCCATTTGGACTGTCGTAATCACATCTTTATTATTTTGGAGTAATGGTGTGACTTGGGAAATGTGCTCTAAAATCCTAGTCTTGTTTGCATCGCCATAAGGAGGACATATCCAATTGCCACAACTGCCAGAAGGAGGCGTGTTTGTATATGAAAATCGAATGATGAGTTTCACTCCTGCAGTTCTTGCAGCATCAAAATCATTCTGCATTTGGACAAGAAAACCTGGTGTAATACTAGCATTCACAAAATCGTCTAAAATAAAGTATCTAAAAACTAAAGTAGACCGGATCTGATAATTTGCAGTACTGGGCGTGAATTGATTTCGAAGATTGGATAAATATGTAATATCTAGAGGCGAGTAGTTACTCGCGGATGTGGAGGAATATACGTAGAAGCCACGTTCTGGATTTGGAATATCAAAGGAGGATGGCGTGTAATTAACTGTGGTTGTTTGTGCATTTGTCATTAGAGCACTTAACACAAAACAAAGGTGTAATACTATCTTCATTGTACTTCAAATATAAATACTATCAATTTTAATTCCATTAGGGGAAACCCATGTTTAAATATATATACGATTAATATCTCTCAAGATACAGGATAAATAGAACCGATAATTGGTAATGGAATCCAAAGGTTTTTATCTAATGCAGTAAACGGAAATATATGCTGTTTTAAATTAAACTTGCCTCCATGGTTTCCATTACTTTGAATAGGATGATGTAGTAAGACAACAATCTCATCGTTTTTATGGTCCACAAATATTTCTTCAATTCTTTTTAGTAAATCGCCACGTGATTTAATATCACATTTACGATTCATTTTTTTTCTCCACTCCAGTCTTGTAACCACCATTGAGAATCCAAAAACACATATACTAGATCTTTGTTGATTTTTACAAGTTTAGGATCACCGCATGCATCCTTTGGAAAAAAGCTCAAATTCTTATTATCTTTATTAAATTCTTTGATATATTTTTCTTGTCTGAGAATAGCCTTCCTGCCATTTCTACTTTGATTATTCCAATCGTGATTACCAGCTATAAAATATGTATTGCCATCATGAGATTTAGATAAATTGATTTGTGCATCCAAAATTGATTCTGCAAGTTTTCTATTTAGATCATCTTTTTTTGGTAATCCGTTTGGATAGATATTGTCTCTAAGAAAAACAAGACTTGTTTCTACTGACTCGGTTTTTAATAGTGAGGATGCCCCTTCTAAAACATAGTTTCTTTTCTGACTTTTATCATCGAATTCGTCAGCATCACCTATGAGATAAAGAAAATGAATCAGGTCATTTTGAATATTTTTATCATGAATAGACCAGTCCTCTGCATCTTCGTTATAGTAAGGCTTGTTCATTGTACCGCAAGAAGCCAACACGAACAAACCGAAACAAAAGAATACATGTTTGAGGCTAATTTTTTCTAGAGTGATTAGACCTAAAACTATTTGGCCCAAAGCCCTTTTCATATATGTTTATTTAGTAATAATTATACTTTTCGTAATTCGTGCTGTAGCAATCAACTTGCCATTGCTGTTTGCCTCGACATCGATGAAGCAAAGACTTCTACCGCGCTTAACTAATTTTGATTTATAAAAAACGGAGTCATCTAATTTTGCAGGTCTTAAAACTGAGACATGAATATCATGAGTCACAGCATCTTCATTTGGCTCCAGTGCGCTGAGTACACCGCTATATGCACAAGCGTCCAATAATAAATACATCACACCACCATGATAAAATCCAGCAGGGTTCAGTGTATAAGAGTTTACAACTGCTTTTATTGTAGCATTACCTAACTCAGAAGTGATCTCTTGGACACCTAAAGACACATGAAGTGGATGGTTTTTAATTGTTTCGAGTTTATCATTCATATGATCATTCTTAATCTAGCTTCAATCGAGTTGTGAAGATAAGAACATTATTTTTCTAAAAGTCAATCTTGACAGAGCTGTCCTAAAACCATAATCTAGTTTATCTCCTAGGTTTGAATATAATGTATGATAAATAATAGACACGAGTTAGCTGAATTCAACTTTAAGTTTAGTAAAAATCTTTTGTAATTTGCTGGAGAATTTAAACATACTCACTTTTAGTTAATAAAGCTGTTTTAAGAATCTTAATAAGAATCAAATGAATAAGATAGTATCAAATGCTCAAGAAGCGATATCTGGCATCAAGGACAATATGACTCTTATGCTTGGGGGATTTGGCTTGTGTGGAATTCCTGAGAATTGTATAAGTGCACTTGTCGATGCAGATATAAAAGGCTTGACTTGCATTTCCAATAATGCTGGCGTTGATGATTTTGGTTTGGGGCTTTTATTGCAAAAAAAACAAATCAAAAAAATGATTTCGTCTTATGTCGGAGAGAACCAAGAATTTGAAAGACAAATGCTGAGTGGCGAATTAGAAGTTGATTTAATTCCTCAAGGAAGCTTAGCGGCGAGGTGTCAAGCTGCTGGTGCCGGTGTCCCTGCTTTTTTCACACCAGCGGGTTATGGTACAGAAGTCGCAGAAGGAAAGGAGGTCCGTTATTTTAATGGCAAGCCACATATTTTAGAAAATGCATTACAGGCAGACTTTGCAATTGTGAAAGCATGGAAAGGCGATCAGTTTGGTAATTTAGTTTTCAAAGGAACCGCAAGAAATTTCAATCCTGTTATGGCGATGGCTGGCAAAATAACGATAGCAGAAGTAGAAGAATTAGTACAACCAGGAGAATTAGACCCTAATTATATTCACACACCAGGGATATTTGTACAACGCATTTTTCAAGGTGTGAATTATGAAAAACGAATAGAACAAAGAACTGTCAGAACAGTCGAAAATTAATAAGAAATTTATGTTAGATAAAACGGGTATTGCTCAAAGAATCGCTCAAGAATTACAAGACGGATGGTATGTTAATCTTGGAATTGGTATACCGACCTTAATTGCGAATTATGTTCCCGATGATTTAAATGTAGTTTTCCAATCAGAAAATGGGATACTTGGAATGGGACCATTCCCTTTTGAAGGAGAAGAAGATGCTGATTTAATTAATGCAGGAAAACAAACGATCACTGCAATGCCTGGAGCAGCGATTTTTGATTCTGCGACGAGCTTTGCGATGATCAGAGGCCAACATATACAACTGACAGTTTTAGGAGCTATGGAAGTTGCTGACAATGGAGATATTGCCAATTGGAAAATACCAGGAAAGATGGTCAAAGGAATGGGTGGTGCGATGGACCTTGTCGCTTCTGCAGAAAACATTATCGTAGCGATGATGCATACAAACCGAAAAGGTCAATCAAAATTATTGCGCCAATGTAGTTTGCCATTGACAGGTGTAAAATGTGTCAAGAAAGTTGTCACTAATTTGGCCGTTCTTGATATTACATCCCATGGATTTAAATTATTAGAAAGAGCTCCAGGAGTTTCCATTGATACAATTAAAGAAGCAACAGAAGGACGCTTAGTGATCGAAGGCGATATTCCAGAAATGGATATTTAACGTTGAGTCATGCTACTTCAAATTCAAATTGAAAAGGCATTTGCAGCTGGAGGTCTGCGAACAACCAGTAAATTGTTTATTCGTCAAAGAACCTATGATTAATCACTTGTTGGTTCGAAGACCAACAAGGGCAGTGTGTAAGTTAAGGCTGACAAATGTCATCTGGCACTTTCACTGTATGCAAGATGTCCCATACTTCACTATCAAAAGACTGCTTGCTAAATCTAAATAACACAATAGACCTTTCAATCTGATCACAGTAATATTGTTCCGCCATTACATTAAATGTGATTGGAATCTTCTCATGAAATCCATCAAATGTATTGACCTGTCCTTTGTAATTTAGTATGCCTTTTGAAACCTCTGCTTTCTTTATAGACGCAGTAGTCATATCCACTTTAGACTCTTTGGCTCTCTTTTCCATATTCATCAAACCATCGAAATACATGATCAAATTAGATTCTAATTCTTCAGCCGATAATGGTTCTGAATGATCTACATTCCAAGCAAAAGCATAGGACCAAAAAGTGATACTGTCTTTTTTTGCCCATCCCAATGGAAATCTTGCATCTTCTATACCTTTAAGTGGAATATCTGGAGCAAAATTGATTGGAATTTGAAAAAGCTCCTTATCCCAAGTCGGATTGGCTTTTAAAAAATAAGTAGAGTGATAGCCTGATGAAGGCTTCCAATCTATTTCTTTTTTAATAAGATCTAAAACAAAACTCTTGTGCGCATCCTTGCCCTCTATATATTCATCGATAGATTGTGTGACATAGTGATCAGGTAAAATACCCACTTCATCAGGTAATGATGTTGCGGCAGATGCGTGCGTATTGTTTGCTACATCGTATAGTATTTTAGTATTAGATAGTCTACATCGTTTTCTTCCTCCAGAACAAAATTGATTAGAACCTAACTCTTCACCGATGATGACTCCTAGATTTCTTTCTTTTACAAGAGACATAAAGTGACCTGTAGTTGAATTTCCAACGCCATCAATAAGAAAATATAAGGCCCCTTGAAATCCATTTTCAAATGGTATTTGTAATTCTTCGCCTTCTGCTTTTTCCACCTTACCGTCGAACTCTACTCGTGAGTAATATAAAAATGGCTCATGGATCAAATACTTTAGCAAATGTATACTAGACTCTGGAGATCCGCCACCATTATCTCTGACATCTATGATCAACTGTTCAGTTCCATTTTCTGAAAACTCAGACATACTTTCATTAATAAATTTCTGAAACTCTTGAAAATTATTCCACCGATAATAGTTGAATGAGGAGATGGTCATTCTGGCTATTTTCTTTTCTGTATCTAGATATTCTAGGCATAGGTCACCACCACAATGTACTTTCGATTCATCTCGTTTTGGATCATTATTATAGTCTGCCTGTGATAGTGTAATAGGTGATTCTTTTCCCATAATTGTAATCTCATAGTTTTTAGGAAAGTCCAAAGCATATGAAATCATTCCAGTCGACCAAGTATTGAATTTATGTCTTTTAGATGTTTCTATATATCCCTGTGATGAAATATGCTTATAAATCTTTGGAATTAAGTCACTAATAGAGACACCATTGATACTTTGGATCTCATCTTTCTTTGATACATTGTCAGCGTTATTTAGAGGATCGATGATAAATAGACGACCATCTACCAGTCGAGTTTGCAGTGGAAAGCGAAGCTCTTGCGGCAACATTTTATTTGTTTCCCAAAACCCCAAAGCGCTTGTATGAGAGCAATTCATATTGGCAACGACTTCGCTACAATGCCAAGCGAATTCTCCATAAGTAGTATTCTCATTAATTAATGCCTTCTTCTGAGTTATCAGTTTATCGAAGTTCGCTTTGCTTATAAATTTCAAAGCATTAGGATGTACTTCTAATAAAGTCGCACTTAGTTGATCCAAGTCATCTCGATATTCCTGCACTGAATATATTTTATGAAATTTCTCTTGAGGTGTTAATTGCTTTAGATTAGGATTTTTAATTTTTTCGATTTGATCTTCAGCGTTGAAATTATCTGGATCCATTGCAAAGGTCTTCTTATAATTGTCTAATGCCAGCTCTTTTTCGCCTATCTTTAAATAAGCTTCTGCTAAGCTATCATATGTATTAGCCGATTGAGGAAAATCAATTACAAGGACTTTAAAAATTTCTACAGCTTCATCTGTCTTGCCGTCCCATAGTAAGGAATAACCGTAGAGATTCATATTCTCTTCTAGTTGTCGTTTGTTATCATAAGTAGATTTGAGTTTATCATATATAGCAATTCGATTTGCGACGGGCAAGTCATTGCTTTCTAATAGTATTTCGTTTATCGATTTAGTCTGAGGATCTTTCTCTGTCAATACTTGTCCAATGGAATTGCAAGCAGTCATGATGGATATAATCAATATTAGCGCCGAAGGACTAAATAATAGAATTGCTTTGTTCATTTGTATAAACTATTTGAAGGAAAGATAGGTCAGTTCTTCTAGGCTTAGAAAAATGTCATGTAAAACAATGTAAAAGCTGTGTAAATGATTAACAATAAGGCGACATTCAATGTTTTACATGCTCAATTATGAAGAGTATCATTACTCTTGAAGAGTATTAAAATATTCTTCACGTATTAATCGATACTGGATTAAGCTTCTATATGAATCTCCTTTTTTTGTGTGATCTTTTAGTTCACCTTCTTTTATCATTTTATTATTAATCATTACTTTGCCTGAAGCAGGATTTTCTACAAGATGAGTCGCATAGATTTTGTGGATATTTAATTCTTCAAAACCAAATTTTAAAATTGCAGAAGTGCTTTCTGATGCATATCCTTTGTTCCAATATGGTTCGGCTATCCAATAGCCTAATAAAGCACGATTAAATCGAGCGTTAATTTTTAATCCTATTCCACCAATAAACTCTTTTGAATTTTTGATTCTAATTCCAAAGGTATATTGAGTTTTGTTTTTGAATCCATCATTCGCAGCATTTATCCAGAATATAGCGTCTGCTTCGCTGTAAGGATGTGGAATATGTAAAGTCGTTTCGGCTACTCTTATATTTCCAGCATATTTAATGATGTTTGGAATATCTGTAGTTGTCAATTTGCTTAATAATAAGCGCTTAGTTTCTAATTCAGGAAATGTATTCATCGATTGCTGTATTACAAATTAGATTGAATGTTTCGAGAAAATATTAGAAAAGTAATAATTTTCAGATACCTTCTAATTCACTTTTCAAACTTGCTTTCAATTCTAAAATATTGATTTGCACAACTTGTTTTAATTCACTTTTCCAGTTAAAATCATCGTTATTGAATCTTGGAAAAACATGTAGATGGAAAACGTCTATGTCGTTATAGTCGCCACCATTCTGCATCATCGAAAACCCTTTTGGAGAGTATTTCGCCTTTAATAATGACATATATTTCTGAGCTGCTTCCATAATTCTAAATAACAATGTTAAGGGCAACTCATCTATATCCTTGTAGTGAACTTGAGGCAATATTAAAATGTGCCCTTCACTAATGGGATCAATATCTAAAACAATTAGTATCTCATCATTTTGATAAATTAAATTGTCACTATTTTTTATTTCTTCATGCTTCTTCATGATTTCTTGTTAAGCGAATCTTTTAATTCGACTTGAAGAAATTCTTTGATTCTACTAAATTCAAAAGCTTGTGGATTCTCAATATCACTGTAATACCAAGAAAATTCTTCTTTACTAAATCTTGGAATAATATGAAGACTAAAATAATGGCTGTCGCTAAATTGACCTTGATTTTGCATCATTGAATAACCCTTTGGATTATAAGTTTTTTTAATGATACGCACATATAATTGGGCAAAGCTCATTATTTTTTTGAGCAAGTCAGCAGGTAATTTTTCAAAGTAAGAAAACTGTTCTTTTGGTTCTATTATCGCATGACCTTTTGTCATAGAATCTGTAGCTAGCATAATTGTTAGCTCCGAGTCTTCATACAATACACTTTGACGAAAGGTTTTTAGTTCCATTATTTTAAGTGACTTGACCTTGGAAATTGTTTTATTGATAACCAGAATCTAACTCTGTAATCTTTGCCAATACCACCGCAAATAGTTCAAACAAAGATCTGAGCTCATTAATATCTTTTATGATTCCTTTGCGCTCAAAATATAACTCATCAATACCGTCTTCATATGTTGAAGATCTAAATTGGCCACTATTTTCTTTTATTTCTAATACAATCTTATCGATTTCAAATAAATATTTTTTGATATTAGTATTGTCAAAAATCCAGGTCAATTTAAATTCATCATTTCCTTTAAGGATATATTCTCTATCAAATTCTTCATTCTTTATATGAATGTCTTGCATGCCAAAATATTTCGCAATACCACTGAAGAAGCCTTTTTTATATAGTTTAAAATATAGATTGTCAGCATTTGTAAATGGAGCTCTGATTCTTGTGTAAGATTTACTTGATTTTCCCTGCCTTCTACTGAAATGGTCCAGTAAAATTTCCCAGTCATCTATCATGATATGAACTGAATCTTTTTTTAGAAACCCTCCATTTCTAAATTGACCATTGTATTCAGCAGCAATTTGTGCCCAGATTTCATCTTTACTCGGACCAAAGATCGATCGAATGATACTCATTTATTCTTGATTAAATTAATTGATTTCCTAACTTTTCTACTCCGTATCTGATCACATCAGTCGCTGGCAATCCTGTTTGCTTCTCAATATCTCGAATGACTTGCGCAGCATCTTCTTCGCTCAAGCCATAGGTATTAACGGCCACTCCAATTGTTTTTGCTTTAGCAAATGATCCGCAAACTGAAACGACAGCTTCATTTAATGCAATAAACTCATCAAGCGGAGGGATTTTTACATAATCGAGTTTTTTCACATGGGTCTTACCAGCTTGATGGCATAAAATTAAATGAGTCGGACAGCTTCCCCTCATCAATGGAAGCGTAGCCGTGCTTCCAGGATTTAACAAAGAGCCTTGGCCTTCTATAATGACGACATCACTTTCCTTTTCTGCTACCACAACAGTTTCTACAGCTCCTGCAGCTTGATCAATTTTTATCGCATCTAATGGTATTCCTTTTCCTGTGACTGTGATCCCAATTTGCCCAGTCGCTATAAATGAAGCCTTCACTCCTTTCTCTCGAAGCCATTTATATAATTCTAATCCCGTAGTCATTTTACCAACAGCCATATCTGTTCCGACCATGAGGACTCTTTTGTTATTTGTATCTGCAGCTTTTGCCGTTCCAATAGGTGGTGATATTTTAGGAATTCTGACATCCCAAATTTTTTGATTGTTTGAAGTAATCAAATGTCCGAATCGCTGTTCCAAATTATCATGGAGTCCATTGATCAATGACATCCCTAATGACATTCCTTCTTCGATAGAACTCACCCAAGATTCAGGAAATTTTCCTCCTGATGGTGCTGTACCTAAGACCAGTATCTTAGCTCCCATGGCATGCGCTTCTTTTACGCTTACGACAACTGGTACGTCGAATGGTTGGCCACAAGCTTGCAAAACAGTTTTACCTGCCTGAGTAGAATCAATAACACAGGATACAGGATGTTGGGTATAACGCATCACGCCAAAACCCATTTTACCATGGTCTTCATTCATGCTGCCTTCCATAAAAATAGCATATGGTTGATTTGATTTAAACATGAGATGTTGGCTTTTTAATGAATGAAGCGCCGTGTCCAGGTAAATCATTGGGCATCATAATGCCGCCAGTTAATGATGCGCCAGAGCACGGATCAGGATCCAAATTTAAATGGGAATCTAAGTCGATAAAATCTATAATCCCTGAAATTGCGACTCCAGCAGAAATAGACATTGAAGATTCTCCCATACAACCGATCATCGTTTTTAAGCCATGAGCTTTTGCTGTCGCAATAATGCGCAAGGCTTCAGAAATGCCTCCACACTTCATTAACTTCATATTGACACCATCAACATAATTGGACCATTTTGGAATATCCGATGACACACGGCAAGACTCATCTACAAAAATAGGAAGAGCCCGATTTTCGAATATATATTTTAATTCATCTTCCTGTCCTTGCTTCAATGGTTGTTCGACATAGTCTACACCATTTGATGCTAGCCATGGGATCATATCATTTGCATCATTGACGGACCATCCTCCATTTGCATCTACTCTTAGATCGACCGGATACGACTTCGTTTCATCTACGACTTGACTGAACATAGATTTATCTGCTTCGATACCATCTGTAGATCCAAGTTTTACTTTCAAAGATTTTACGCTGGTATTATTTAATAAATGTGGAATCCGTTTTGTTACTTCTTCTGCCGACATGATCCCTAGTGTCACTGATGTTGGCACTGTTGGTTTTGGTAATCCGAGATGAGCATGTAAAGGCATATTTGATTGCTTAGCTTTTAAATCCCACAATGCAATATCCAATGCTGCCAGAGCACATAGCGGCACTTTTAATTCAATAGCACGATTATATGTTTGATGAATATCCAAATCTTGAATTCCCGTGTTTATAAAGTTTTGTAATGATTCTTGAGCTTCTACTACAGTCGTCACTCCTTCAGATTTTCCAGGAGACATTTCTCCCCATCCTTCCAAACCATCTTTTTGTATACACACAAATAAATTATGTGCCCCTTCGATTAGACCGCGACTGATTCTTAATGGAAATCGCTTTTTTAAATATGCACTGTGAAACGAGATTTTCATTTTTCTATTCTTTATCTTTTGTCTACTTCAACTCTTATGTAATGACACGCTAAATCTGCCAGTTCGTCCCATACATATTCATTTTTATAATCAATCATATACCAAGCCTTCATTGGGGGTTTTGTTTTAAAAGGACTCAGATATTGCCACGAACTAATTTTGTAACATCAATATCAAATGCCACGCCCAATTTAAAGCCGACTTTTTCTTTATGAAAAAAAGTATAAACTCTATCCTTATAGCGAATGCCCAGAGATGACATCATCTTACCAAATTCTACATTATTTTGTATTGTCCGTTTTACTACAAGCTGCATGAAGCGATTCTCAGCATCCATTGACATTCATTTTAAACTAATTTATGAAATTATTGCTCTACTATTAAAAAAAACAGTCTATTGAATCAAAGAAAATTGACTCATGAAAATATTATAATAGTAGAGTAAGAAGAGTTAGCAATATATGGAGTATAGGTATAACTGCCCAAATTTTAAAAGAGAGCAATAAGCCCATTG